>ERZ1504996.499-NODE-499-length-12090-cov-3.438970_pt1 | contig 12090 bp, 13 predicted proteins | sample MGYA00572424_ERZ1504996 | MGnify/ENA primary metagenome ERZ1504996 (study PRJEB39906, sample SAMEA3182051) | gut metagenome | biome: human; feature: gut; material: Stool; isolation source: human stools | place: Canada | collected 2012-03-07 ...
AATTATGCGTGGAATGAAAATGATGAAGGGGGGTTGACCCTTACATCTTTCGGATCAGATGTGGATCTATATGGTGTGGCTTCTGCAGAAATTATTGCAGTTGTTGCTCCAACTGGAAACATAATTCAAACCGAGGGAAGCATCGGTCAAGAATTCACTGTGAAGGAAATTATCAAAGGCGATGCTTCTCTTTCAGTAGGTAATACAGCATATGTTTATCAATATTTTGGATTTCAAGAGGTCGATGGACATATCGAATTCATGAATACATTAAATTTGATGAATCCTGAAAATGACTATCTAATTTTTATGGACAGCTCTCCGCTAAATGCATATCAAAATGAGCCCGCATTCATTTTAAAATCAGAGTTTTTTGGTTATATCAAAACGGATCATACCGACACATTAACACTTGAAGGGAATTATAGGGACTATAATTTTTCTGATTTAGCTAATTACGAATTTTTCTCTACATCTGAGTCTGTAACAAAAACATTAAATTATATTAGAAGCGAATTGTTAAAAAAATTCACATAAAGGAAATGCACTATGATAACGGTTTGCCCGTTTATATCATGAACGGGTAAACCGTTGAATAGAAAAGGCTGCGATAGAAGCAAGAATTTGTGAGAGCGACATTCAGGAGAGGTGGTGAAGAGAGTAGGGCTGCGGCTGGCGAGCTGTAGCGGATTGTAGGAAGGCTCGTCTGGGCGAGGGTAAATAGTAATTAGGCCCAGAGAGTCTTGGCTGACAGATCTGTCGGTCGGGGGGTTAGCAATTTGCTAATTAGAAGCCGATTCAGGTACGATACACCTGTGTGATGCGTGGGCTTGCCGCAGTAAGGATGTAGTTCAATTAGAAGATCTCACAGCGTCTATCTGCCTTGACTATGTAAAGTGTTCAAAACCAGAACGACAAAGGTGGCTCCTTTGCGAACTCAGGAAAATCTGCCGCTACCTTGAGCGGAATGACCATTGGTAGCATTGTCGGGCGTTTTGTGCGCAAACTTAATGACATTGCTCATGGGGAGAGCATATCACAAGCGTTGAGCCTGACGGGGGTGGCTTCGTCCCAGACCTTTGCTTTTAATCCTGCTCGAACATTTTCAGAGAGTTCAGGATCGAGGCCACACCATCCTGCCCGCCAAACCATTGTTCCAATTCCGCTCCATCTGCGGGCGACACGGGTTCAGGTGCAGCGGAGATAGCCGCATCCTGCTGTGCGGGGGCAGCCTTCGGCTCGGGCTGCTTTTTCAAATGGCTCTGGTTCTTTGTCAGGATGGCAAGGATCATCTCCTCCAGCGCCGCCTGATTTGGAACCGGAACAGACACCTCCGGCGTCTCCTTGCAGTTGATATAGTGCAGGACAGCGCTGACAAGAAACTGCGCTTTGCTGCGGCCTTGCCGGTTGAGCAGGTCGATCACCGCTTTATGCTGTGGGTCACAGATGTTGAAGCGGATCGTGAATTTCCCGGGGTCCTTCTTGTCGGTCATAGCACTCACCGCCCGCTGTGCTGAAGCCGGTAAAGATACTCATACCCCTTGGCATTGGCATTGATGTCCTCCACAAAAATCGCCTGCCCGATTTTTCCGGACGCTTCGATCTGCCGGTGCAGCAGAGTAGCGCCCCCGCCCAGGAAGATCACTTTGCCGGACTTGAGTTCCAGCATCCGCTCCCGCAGGCCGCTGAGCAGGTCGTTGATAAATTCCTGTGCCTCCCGTTCTGCCAGAGCGATGACCTCCGGCGCCGCGTCCTGATCCTCGCTGCGCAGGATCCGGTCGATCTCGCTTTCCTCCAGCAGAATGTCCAGCTCGGCATTTGCTTTTGCGCAGATGCGGTTATAGAGCAGGATCACACCGTTTTCCAGAGAATCACAGGCTGCCATGTCTGGCACACCGTTCCGCAAACGCACATAATCCGCCGTAAAGCCGCCGATATCGACCACCAGCGCTCTGGGGAATGAGGCGAGGTTTTTTACCGTGGCCGCAGCGGCGGAAAAGGACTGCGGGAAACAGGCTGTGTTTTCAATGAAAATGGCATAGGGCTTTCCCTTAAACTGAAAGGCAACCGCACCCCGCCCATTGAAATAGTTGATAAACCGCTTTGCCTGTACGCCAAAATGCGCGGGAGGAAGGCCGACCGCCAGCTGCACGCGCATGAGGCTGCCGCTGTACTGTCCCATCGCTTCGATCTCATGCGCGATGGCAAAAAGCGTCAGAATGAAGAAGCGTTCATCCTCTGTCTTATCTCTGCGGTAGGGGATCCGCTGGTCGGTCAATGTGTAATACTTCCCCCGATAGGCCAATGCGTCCGTTCCGAAGCCGGGTGTGTCGCTCTGGATAAGCCCGGAGGTAAACGGCGGCGTATGGACGGTTTTGATTTGTTTGTTCCCGTGATCGACAGCAATTAACATAGCTATGTACCTCCTATACTTCTCTTATACGGATGTAATACGCATAAGAGCAACAAAAATCGGATCGTTCCGGAAAAAATATGCCTGTACACAAAGAAAAAGCCGGAGGCCGCGATGCGGCTCCCGGCTTTCTGCGTCTGAACAACTGGGTTATTTTGCAAAGAAATATGTGTAGAGGTTATAGTCCCGCTCCCGTGTGATCAAGCGGAGCCAGATATGAAAATGCGCCGTTTCCGCGTACAGATTAAATTCCGTGGGCTCATTTGTCGGCTGGGCATACAGCCGGCACATCCGCTCCATTGCCCATAGGGTCTTGAATTCCGGCAGGGCGAGAAGCTGCGACTGGAAGGCATCGATCTCCTGCCCAAGCTCCGGAGCTGGGCGTATTTCTTCATCCGGGAACCATGTTGTCCACCATCGCCACCCGTCATAGTCAGAGCGGGAATAGGCAACCAGCGAAGCAGGATACCGGGCGCTGCTCAACGGCAGCGTCTTCCGCGCTCCGGAGAAGATCTCCATGAACGCACAGGCAGGCGTCAGCTTGACTGCCTGCGGGTCCTTATGCTCCGCAAAACGGTGCTGCTTCACGGCGTACCACTCGCTTATGGGGAGTACCTTCCCCGCGGCATCCCGCAGGGCCTCATCCATGCCGCACGCAGGGCAGACATAGACATTCAGCGCACGGCTCAGAGCGCTTTCGGCAAGAGATTTCCGCATGGGGCCGCCGCAGCGCATACAGGGCATGGCGCCGGGCGTGTGCTTGTTCTTTGCCCATTCGTTTTCCAAATCAGCTTTTGGATAGAGCTCAATATGAAACTTGTCCATTTTTTGTTCCTTTCCTGAAAATCAGGCGATCTTCTGTTCGCCCCAGTGGATACGCAGGTGTCCCTCGTCATCCGTTTCACGGGTCATCAACGTGGAGAGCAGGTCATAATCCACACCGAATTTGGCATAGATCTCGTCCATATCCGCATCCTGCCCCTTCATAAACATGGCGAGCTTTTCCTTTGCCAGCACCATCTGCATGAGGTTGGATTCAAGACTTCCAATGTAGATGGGGAAATACAGATCCTTTTTCTCCGTGGAGGTGTAGCGGACAAAGCGCATATAAAACTGGCTCATGCCGGCGTTGTTGTAGTGCATCTCCGGAATGATGATCTTGTTGACAAACTCGAAGTTGACGCTGGAGGGAAGGCTCTGCTGCGTGCAGAGCAGGATGCCGTTCCGACTGTCCCGCAATACCTCCCGCAGAGCGCGCCGCTTGGCGAAGGTGACGGTGGAACCCGTCACCACAAAGAGAGGCCGCTCCGGAAGGTATTCACGGATCGCCGCGGCGTAACGGTCCAACACCGTTGTATGCCGCACGCCGATGGCTACAACTTCTTCCGGCCATCTGGCAAGGGCTTCCACAACAGCCATCTCCTTGAGCGGCGTCTCGCCCTCGTATTCCTTCATGCAGTCCGGAGCGGCACTGATGCGCAGAAGCAGTGTGATCTGCTGAATGAGCCGCATCAGCGCGTCCTTCCGGCTGTTTCCGGTCGAGCTGTAATATTCGCGCTGGATGCGGTAAAACTCCTTCAGCACGATATTGTAGACCTCCCGCTCCTCCGGGAGAAACGGAATCGGCATCTGATGGATACGGCGGATGTCCTTTCCCGTGACCTCTTCAAAGGTGCGGGTGATGACCGTCTTTCCCAACAAGCGATCCAGCTCGTTGGCGTTGTAGATGTCCTGATTTCGCTGCCCCACGCCAAAGACGGTGATCTTCTCCGGCAGATGGGAGTTGGCAAACAGGCGGTATCCCTTTTTATAAGCTGGAATCGGCATCCCATAATAGGGGTTTTCCTTGTGCTCCATATATTCAGACCGCTTATCGTAGCTGTAAAGCGTTCGACACCATGAGATCATATTGATGGAATTGTTGTAGAGCAGCTCCAACTGCGGGGCAAATTCGGAGATGTTGTTCCGCGTGCTGGTGCCGGTAGTCAGGAGCTTATATTTGCAGCGGCGAAAGCAGGACAGCACGGAAAGCGTCTGCTTGGAGCTGGGGTTGGAGATGTTGTCGCTCTCATCAAAAATAAACTGGATCTTATAGCCAAGCTGCTTGATATAGCGTCCGATCCGCTTTTTGTACTGGCTGACCTTGTTCAGCGTCAGGATCACAAAATCGCCCGGTCGGATGCGCTGCAGATCAGCCAGACGCTCCACAAACACATAGGAAAAACCCGCGCCCTTCAAAATCACATCCCAGTTGTTTCGGATGGAGATGGCGCTGGAAATGACCCATATACTGTGGACAGCTCCCATTTCCACGCGGTGCTTCCCCGTGAAAATGGCGGCGGGTGTTTTGCCGCTGCCCTGTTCCCATTGCAGGAAGGCATACCGCTTTTGGAGCGTCAGGTTGACATCGTGGCTCTGGAGCGGATTCAGATGGATGTAAGCATGATTCTGGGCGTCCCAATATTGAAAGCGACCGATCCAGTCAGCATGCTGCGCGTTTTCGGTCATCTCGGAAAAGGGCTGCTCCTGATTGTCATACTCCCGGCGTTTCCGGCGCAGCAGCCGCTCATAGCCGGGAAACCGTTCCGGCTCATCGTTCAGCACCGCCTGATAGATCGGCACCGGCGCACGCATCTCGTCCGTCAGGAGCTTTGCCATCTTCCGGCTGTATGCCTTGTAGACAAAGCTGTATTTCTGCTTGACCAGACGAATTTCGTCCCGCTCCGGCTTGGCGTTTTGGCGGCATAGCGCCTGCTTCAGATACGCCAGCACCTTTGCTTCGGTAAGCTGCACGCGCTGCCACTCCTCATATGGCATATCCGCCGGCTGCCGCTGGGTATAAAAGCGGTGAACGTAGGCAAAGCAGGCGTCGTATTTTTCCCGCGTGACCGGATGGCTTCGGATCTGATACAGATACTTCTTCACCTGATAGAGAAAAGTGCTCTTGGTGGTTTTGAGCTGTGCCAGTTCCAGAAAGACTTTGTTCCGATTGCCTGCCAGATCCGCCTTTGCGACCATGACAAACTTCTCGTAAAGCGCGGGCGCTGCCATGACCGGATGCCCGGAGGGAATATAGATATCCGAGCAGTCCGTCGAGTACCGTTTGGGTGCCCAGTCCGCTGCGGTGCTTTTCTTCTGCCAGAATTGCAGCTTGGTCGGAAAGCCGTCCACGCCGCTGTCTGAAAAGGCGTGCTCCGGCAGCATCACCTGCCCTAAGAAGCTGAATCGGCTCTCCATCATGCGGATGGCGCCTTTATCGGAGAAGCTGTCAGCAAGAAAGGACGCCGGCACAATGACTGCCAGAATACCGAGGGGCTTGAGCAGCTTTGCCGCCTTCAGGCAGTAATACTGATGGGAAACCATAACGGTGGCGTCCGGCATGATCCAGCGCAGGTGAAAGGGCGGATTGCCCAGGACAAAATCAAAATGCGTTTGGGGCTCATAGTCCCGAATGTCACCCTGTACGATGTGTGCCTGCGGGTAGAGCTTTCGGGCAACGGCGCAGGCATTGGGATCGACCTCACAGCCGTAGGCGTTGCGTTCATTCGGCAGGAAATTGAAGAAATTTCCCATGCCGCAGGTGAGATCCGCTACCAGATCTGTGTCGGAGAGGCGCAGGGCCGAAACGATCATTTCGCAGAGGGGCGGCGGTGTGAAAAACTGGCCGTTTTCCAGCTCCTTTTTCGCCGCGCTGAATGCGTTGTAGTTTTCATAGTCGCTGCGCCGCAGCCCATGCAGGCCGCCATCTCCGGTATAGCGATTGAAAATGTCCTCGTCGGTCACACCGGCCTGCTCACAGGCTTCGCTTTGCAGCAGCCGGATGATCTGTTCATTCAGCTCTCTGCGCTCCTGCTCCGTCCGCCTTTTCGGGTAATATTCGTATTTCATGTTCAAAATCACATCCTTTTTGTAAATGGGGGGAGGACGCCGAAAACCGGCATCCTCCCCTTGAAATGTATAGAAAGCAGGTCAATACAGCGTATGAAACGCCGCAATGATCCGCAGCCGTACCTCCGGGGTGCGGTCTGCGCTGGTAACATAGTGCCAGCCTTTCTCTGTGGTGTAAGCGTCGATTTCCTCGACGCGGCCGCTGTCCAGACGGAGCCGCATATAGATATGGGGCCCATTTGTCTGTTCAGTCAGTTTGACTGCCATCGCTGAAATGCTCCTCCTCTGTCAGTAGTGTTAATTGTTCATTCGTTGACGGAGCCGGGAAACGCTGCTTATGGCGTGATCCAAGCAGGATAGAACCTGTTCCGCCGTCAGATATTGCACACCGCGCTTCCGGTCATTCCGAGCCGCCAGCAATTTGGCGGAAAGGGCCTGTTCGGGAGGCAGAGAGCGTAGTTCCTGTGCGGGCAGGATCGCATTTTCTTCTTTCACCATGCTACCATATCCTCGATCCACTTTTTGAAGTGCGGACATTGCGCCATGATCGCACCGAGCCCCATCGCCTCAGAAAGCTGTGTCCCGTTCTTAACCTTCGCATAGCCGGGAATCGATGCCTCCAATCTCTTCGAAGGGGCAGTTTCCAGTGAATTATTGATATGCTCCGGCGTCTCAAAATCGTTTCGGATCCGCTGAATTTCACCAACAATCCCATCATTGGCAATCAAATGGAACGTATTCGGCTCAGAGAACAGGATGCCTTCAAATTCATGAAGCATGAAATGGAATCTGCAGTTGCGCTCACCGATATCTTCATTGATGATGGATTCAATTTTCCCAATTCTCTCAAAGATGTCTGGTGTGGCATCGGAGATACCGGGCGTGTCGCTGGGCATCGCGTAATAGTCAAACATGGTCGTTACATACTCATGCGGATGACTCTTACAGAGGATCATGAGCTCGTTTTTGACTTTTGCATAACGGCTTACACCGCCGCGATACTTTCTGTTGGCATCCCGTCTCGTCTCGCAAACGATGGGGCAGACATAAATGCCCATGCCGAGAAAATAAGGGTACAGCACCGCATTGATGAACGACTCCTCTGTGGGGCCTTCGCAATAAATGTAGATTGTTTTCATTTTGAGAGTCTACCTCCCAAAACATTTTTCTTCCAAAGGTCACCCAGCGTGTAGTCACCATCCAGCCACAGCTTGAGCTGCTCCGGATCTAACCGCCTGAACTCAGAACCGGTATCACTCCGGTCAACGACAATGACATCTTCCACATCGAACTCGTTCAGCAACTCTACAGATTGCGTGGATATAATGATCTGTTTTTCATTGGAAAGCTGCCGCACGATCTCAGAGAAAATCGTGATTGCATAGGGATGCAGGCCGAGCTCCGGCTCATCAACGATGATGGTAGCTGGCTGCAGTTCATGGGGCTGCAGCAAAAGTGTTGTCAGACAGATAAAGCGAAGAGTACCATCCGAAAGCTGAGAATCATTGAAAATATCTTCGCAGCCGGTCTGGCACCACCGCAGAACGATCTGCTCTTCATTACCCTCCTGGGGTTCCAAAACAAAGTCATCGAAATAAGGCGCAACCAGACGGATCGTTTCCACAATTTCATCGTAGTTCTGCTTGAAAAAGTTTTTTAACCGGTAAAGGAATGCGGCAAGGTTTGCCGCATCGTACAGCAGCATTTTATTATTGGAAATGTTATGCTCCTGCTTGACTCTGGCGCCCTTACCCGTGTCATGGAAATGATACACCCTCCAATTCTGCTTGCGCAGGGTTGGGACAACGTAATCGTCAATTCCGTTATGGGCGCCGTTTTCCCACTGGGATTCACTATGCCCGCGTCCAATGTTGCTTTCATTGTCCCAACCACCATGATAACCGAAGTATTCCTTTTGAAAGATCAACCGGTTATCATCGGTAGGCACCAGAACGAAGCCATAAGAGTTCTGCCCAAAAAACACCTCAAAGTCAATCTCCTCGGTCACTTTCCGGCCATTATATAAAAGAGAACTCAAGCCGCTCTGTCCCACAGACACCTGAAGATTTTTAGACAGAATACTCTGGAGAAAGGAAAAGGCCGAAATAAAGTTGCTCTTTCCCGCTCCGTTAGAACCAATGAGCACATTGATTTTCCCGAAAGAAATATCACAGTTTTTGATGGATTTGAAGCCGCGAATCGTCATGCGGCTCAACTGGTCTCCCTGTAATGGCATACTAAACCTCCCAAAACAAGAAACAATTTGCTTAATTATATCAATTTCTCGTGTTCCTGTCTACCATGAAAGAGCCATATAAGGTATACGGTTTTTTCTGCCTCACAGGCCGTATTTATCCCGCAGCATACGCAGCCCTTCCATGGCATCGGACACCATTCCCGTTTGAATGTCGGTTTCCGCTTCTGCAAGCTTTGTATAGACATCTTCCATAGGCAGCTTTTCCGCATTGGCCTTCGCCGGTTTTCCGAAGTCACGATCTGCGATAACATGTGGCATAGATATCGGCTCCTTTCACGAAGCTACTGTACCATAATTATCACGCATCCGCAAACCCTTTATTGGCGGTCAGGAGTAAAGAATTACGCCGAAGGCTCCAGCCGGCGGCGCATATCGAACTCCTGTCCATCCGCATAGCCCATGGCTGCGTATTGATGGTTCATACTGCTTGTGGACGAGATCTTATAACTGCTCCGCTTCATTTTGGAAACGGCATCCTCGACCGCCTGCGGCACGACCATGACCAATTCCCATTCATGGTGTTCTGCCTCCTGCTTTTGAAAAGCGGCAGACAGCCCGCGGCAGAAGCCCCAGCCATAGGAATTGCACATCTCCCGAAGCGTCTTTGCGGAATATTCCTTTTGGGTACGGATCTGTCTGCATCGGCTTGAGATGCAATCATAGGCGTAGAGAAACGCCAGCTTACAGAGCTTGAAGTCGTCCTCCATGCCGATAAACCCGATCTCCGAAACCTTGCTGCCGTGTGCATGGCTCCGATATGGCCTGCAGCAGTAATGCGCGGCAATGAGCGTGGAGAGGTAAACCGTCCACGGCGAAGAGAGCTTCGTGCAGGTGACGCCCACACACTCCTGAATCACCTTCTTGTTCTCCTGCGGCTCAATATCCTCCGGCATGAGCTTATGCTCCGCCATCAGACGCCGGGCCTGCAGCAGCGCGGCTTTGGCTTCCTCCTCGTAGGGGCTTTCCGCCAACGCAAGGAGCTTGGCGATCTTTTCCGTAATCTTTGACATAACAACCACCTCAATAAGAATCTGCGCCTGCCTGATGTTCCGCCCAGTCATAGAGCAGAAGATCGTGGCGCGATGAAGATGAAATGATGCCGGCAGGCCGGATACAGTAATTTGTAAACTGGAATCCGGTCGGCTTGTGCGTATAAAGAACAGCAATCAGTTCATAGGACCGCCCCATCCACTCGCTGGTGTCGATGACCTGCACGGTCTCCTTGCCGAAGTTGAGAGCATAGATCCAGTTATCCTGACAGGCACCATGGAGGGAATATTGCTCACCACCGGGCAAGGATAACAGTTTTTCTTTCATCTGCTCATAGCCTTTCAGATTTGGCAGCTTTTTAGAGCAGCGGATCGCTTCTCTCCGTTCAAACTCAAAAAACGGGACAAAGGGGATCTTTCCCTCAAAGTCACCGTTTCCGTCTCTTGCACAAAGCCTCCCTTGATAGACCACCTCAAAGATCGTTTGCGAGCTGATACGGCAGTCACTTTCAAAGATCGAGGGGCTGGCGGAATACCATGTTGCGACTTCGCCGGTGTAGTTTTCAAAAATGCGGTTATAGTAGCGCGTCGGTTTCTCAACTGTGGCAAACACATCTTTGCAAAAGCCGCGATCCTCCATCAGAAAAGTTACTTGGATTACCGCAGATCGCCCGCCTATGATGTTATCCATATTCGTTTCGTTCCTTTCTATGGCGAGATGTCTCACCAGTTTTGGATGACCTCCGGGAGCTTATCATACTGCCCGGTGGCCAGCAGGCCGCATTCATAGTGGAAATTGATGTAGGTGAGATGGTATTCGATCTTTTCCATCATCTTCTTATCGCCTATTTCCCGTGCGTGCTGGTGCTCTATGAAATACTGCTTCATTTGCTCCAGCGTAATGCCATATCGTGGAGATGCCGAGGATCTGCGTATAGACATCCCGCATGATCTCATTGGCCTTCTCCCACACGGTTGCGGCAGAGGCCGGCTGACAGAGAGAAGCGGATAGCGTGGCGGTCAGAAACGCTGCATACAGCCAACGGCCGATATTGCCACGCGGTTTTTTCCCAATACGGGGAGACGGGCACTTGTGCTTCAAAAGCATTACCTCCTTGTGTTGCCCAAAAGCAGAAAACAGCACCCAGCGAAAGCCGGATGCTGTTTCATTGACCGCAGAAAGGCAGAAAAAAAGACGCGCATCAAAAATGGCGTCCTCCTGCGGCTACTTTTGGTTTGTTTATAGTTTTGAGCATACTTAGTTTAACATACGGCGATTTTGCGTTCAATAGCAAAACCCTTCCAATTTTCTCCCAATTCTCTTTCAAAACACTCTCACACATCTGGCGGGAAAAAGCAGTCCAGCGTTTTCAAAGTGTCCTGCGCGGAAAATCCCCAAAGGACAGAGCTTAACGCTTCCACAGCGGCTTTGCGCAGGCGGTAGTAGGTGCTGAAGCTAATGTCCCTGATATGCGGGTGGAGCGCTTCAATGATCTCCTCCACATTTTTCAGCTTCTGTGGGGATAAAAATGAGTAATACAAAATCCAGTAGTACACCTCTCCGCTCTGGTGGTGCGTGCGGAGAAGGTTGACAGAATTTTCAAGCAGGGTCAGCATTTTGTAGCTGCGCTCAATGCACCTGGCATGATTTTCGATGTCCGTGCCGCCGAGATCCGCGCCTGCCATATAGATGGACTCCAAAAAATCTTCAATGCTGCAATCATAATCAATGCGAAACTGATTCTTGACCTGCCGGATAGACAGTTCCAGACTCCATGTTACATCCCGATATTTTTTGAGCAGTCTCCATGTGTCGTGATAGCGGGCATCCTCTTCTGGCCGTTTCTCATACATCTTTCCTGGCATTGTCGCACGCTCCTTCCGCTTCAGCATTTGGGATGATCGTCATTTCAAACCGATACAACGGACTGCCGGCACCGCAGCAGATCGCAAGTCCCGCTGAGATAGTGCCTTTCTCTATTCCTACCGTGCAGTCGTCGGATAATGGATATAACATATATTTGGATTTGGGGCATGAAAGGCAGGAAATGCCTTGTGCTTCAAGGGTTCGCAGCACTTTCCGAACGAAGTACAGCATGTGAGGTTTTGAAACGCTGGAAAGCTCTGTTGAAACGCAGATCTGCTCATCAGAAATTGGGCCGGACTCTGGCGGAATGGTATCCGGCACAGATACGCGAAGGTTCAGACACATAGCAACCTCCTCCTTGTCTATCATGACATCCGAAATTTGGAACATGGTTGAGAGATAATTCTTTAGGTAAATTACCGTTCCGCTGCGGCCTGGGAAAGTCAGCAGAGAAAGATAATCAAAATCGGCCAGTTTTTTGAGCAGCCGCCCCACGCTGGAACGGGAGATTCCCCAGCGCGCGGATAATTCGCTGTAATTGACGAGCGGATTCCCTGTGCCGTTTCTGAAATACACAACTGGCCCGATCTCAGAGCCGCGTACTTGCTGATCCTTATAAATCGCAGAGATCCAAAGATCCAGAATGACATCCATCTCAGATGCGCGTCCCGCGGAG
>ERZ1504996.502-NODE-502-length-11988-cov-4.396631_pt1 | contig 11988 bp, 8 predicted proteins | sample MGYA00572424_ERZ1504996 | MGnify/ENA primary metagenome ERZ1504996 (study PRJEB39906, sample SAMEA3182051) | gut metagenome | biome: human; feature: gut; material: Stool; isolation source: human stools | place: Canada | collected 2012-03-07 ...
GTATAAGAGACAGTGTATCGACCGTGCGCTGCGCCGCTTCAAAAAGGCCGCTGACCTTCGCGGCAGCCTCGGCAAGATTGCCGCTCTCGCTTACCTTGATCTCATATCCGTCGAGCTTTGCCTGAAGCTCCGCGACCTGAGACTTGAGTTTTTCTATCTCCTGCTCCTGATCGTGCATGACCATCATCATTTCGTTCTTTGAAAGATTCATCGATTCGTTTCTCATCGGCCCACTCCTTAGCTGCAAAATGTCATTAATATAATAACATCCCAAGCATCATATTTCAACACAAATGTATTAAAAAGGCGCGGCAAGCCGCGCCTTAGACCCTGCTTTATTTTGCCGTTATCCCCTTGCTGAATGCACGGAACATGAATGCCGCGACTTCGCAGCGGGTGCAGGTCGCACCGGGCGCAAACTGCGTTGCCGTTTTGCCGGTGGTAACGCCGTTTTCAACGGCCCAGAGCACCGCTTTGTAGTAAAATGCGTTGGCATCCACATCGTTGAAGCCGCAGCTCATATTCTTGGGCGCAGGCTCGCCGGCATAGCGCCAGAGGAAGGTGACAAACTGGGCGCGCGTAACGGTTGCGTTCGGCGAGAAGTGCGTCGCGTCCGTGCCCTTGGTTATGCCGTTTTCAACCGCCCAGAGGATCGCGTCATAGCAGTATGCGTAGGAATTGGTCTTCGGAACATCCGAAAACTGCTGTACGCTGCCGCTCGGCGCAGGTCTGCCTGCTGCGCGCCAGAGGAATGTCACGACCTGTGCGCGTGTGCAGGATGCTTTGGGCGCAAAGTGGCTTTCATCCTTACCGTTAGTTACCTGCGGCGTGTTGTAGTATGCCCACATAACGGCGCTGTAGAACCAGTCGGTGCCGTTTACATCATAAAACGGATTTGAAAAGCGCATATTGCACTTTTCGCACACGCCGTACTTGATAATATGTCCGGTTTTCACGGTCTCGTTATCAGTATAGCTGTCCTTGCAGCTCGAGCAGGTGTGCTTGGTGTAGCCGTTCTGGGTGCAGGTCGGCGCGGTCACGACTGCGTCATATCTGTGAGCGCCCAGCTCACCGTAGCCGTCGCCGCATTCATCGCAGACCGCCTTCACGGTGCAGGTGGCCGTGCCGCCGGTGTGGGCGGTCTTGCGGCTGAGCTCATACCACTTTTCGTTTATCTCAAAGCCTGCCGAGCTCAGCTCGTCTCTGAGATCCTCCAGCGTCTTTCCGCAGCGCTGGCAGCCGAGCCAATGATATGTATCGTCGCTGCAATGGTCAATATCCTTGATCTTTATCATTCCGATGATATGATCGAGGTCAAACGTGCCGTCGCGGATCATCTGGACGATCTGCACAATGCTCAGACCGAGATTTTTGTTGGCAAACTTTTTCAGATTATCTTCGCTCAATTTCAGCGCGTCGGTGCCGGGGTGCAGATCGTGGCCGGTGCATTTATCGACGAGATCATCTTTTGTGATGAGTATGCTTGCGCGCTCATCCTTGTACATATTGCCGCACTTTTTGCAGCGGTAGTAATCTATCGTGCCGTCCTCGGTGCAGGTCTTGGGCGTGCCCTTGACAAGCTCGATATCCTTGCAGCCGCCTGCGCACTGGGCGGAGTAATAGCTGCCTTTTTCAATAAACGCGCCGCAGTCCTTGCAGTATTTATCGCCGGTGTAGCCCTGAGTTGTTTCGGTTGCCTTTACTTCATTTCTGATCTCGAAATTCACATGGGTGTTGGGGTCAAGCTCGCCGTAGCTTGCGCCGCACTTAGCGCACTTGGCCTGAGCCTTGCAGCTGGCCGTGCCGCCGCTGTGGGAGCTTGTGCCCGTGGTCGTGCCGCAAACTCTGCACTTCTGATAGTGCACGCCTGCGACCTCATCGGCCACCCAGTAATAATCATGGTCGTTTTTCGACGTGGAGACCTTGGCCGATGTCGTTTTGACCGTTCCGGCAGCGTCAGAGTAATACTCTTTGCAGCCGGAGCAGTACCAGTATTCTATGTTGCCCTTCTCGGTGCAGGTCGCTGCCTTTGAGGGGAAGTGCTTGAGGTCGGTGTGCTTGGTTTTGTCTTTTGTCAGGCCGTTATCGAGCTTTGCTTTGGTGGTCTGCTTTGTGCATGCAGCATCGGTGAAATAGCTGTTGCAATCGGGACAATACCAATACTCGATGTGCGGATCGCAGGTACCGTCCGTGTTGGGATAATGCTCGGTTTTTTTGTGCTCGCACGCCGTGGGATCGGTGCTCGGCGTCGGAGTCGGCGTGGGTGTAGGTGTCGGAGTCGGCTCAACGCTCGGGCTGGGGCTCGGCGTGGGATCGGGGTCCACCGTGCCGCCGGTGACTGTGAGGGTTACGGTGTTGCTGAGAGTCAGGTCTCTTGGGATTAATACTTTCGTATAGTACACAGCGCAGCGGATTTTCATATCATGCTCGGCATCAAAAGTCAGCTTTTGGCCTTCGCCCAATTTTGCTTTCTCAAGAACATCTTTAATGTCTGCAATACTGATTTTATCCGAATTGACCTCATCTGCATCAAACCACAGATACTCAAGCTTTGTGCTGTTCGGATTTGTGGCAGCTATCTCAAACGTGACCGTCTCGCCGACTGCTGCACTTTTATCAGACGGCTGCTTTGTAATAGTGGTATTGCCTGCCGCCATTGCGCCCATAGGCACGAGCGAAACGAGCATCAGAGCTACCATCAGCAAACTGATAATACGTTTTTTCATTATGTTCCTCCTAAGTTTTGATTTCTCCACCGTGCCGCCTATGCGGCTGTATACACAGTAATTATACTATTTTGTCAGTTTAATGGCAAGTAATTCATTTCCGTTATTTTAAACAGTAATGCACGGCCGATTTGGTATAGTTTGACCTCTGCATAAGCTCCGCGTCCCCGTCATATATATTGACTATGTGAGTTTGGGGAGTGGTGCATGTGTATACTAATATTGAAGAGCGCGCCTGCGATCTTGCCGAGTACATAATCGAAAACAAGACAACAGTCAGAGCCGCCGCAAAGCAATTTAACATTTCAAAAAGCACCGTACACAAGGATCTCACCGAGAGGCTGAAAACGGTTAGCCCGGCACTGTATCATCAGGTGCGCGAGCTGCTTGATATCAATAAGGCCGAGCGGCATATCCGCGGCGGCATGGCTACACGCAGAAAATACAAGGGCGAGAATGCGTAGAAATTGCAGGCAGGAATAAAATGCGGCTGACATTTTATTACTAAGCTCTCCGCGCATTTATATCCAGCTTTAAACAATCCTCGAAGAGGCAAACGCCTCGGACGAGGGTTGTTCTTTTTTTCTCCTCCGATTGACTTATTTGCCGGCAGGAAATATAATGTTAATTAAACAGCAAAAAGGAGAAGACACTATGAACATTTTATCGCTGCTCAACAGTGCGCCGATGTACGCCATATGCGGCGGCATTATCGCATTCGTAGCCGTTGTGTGCGTCGTGTTTATGGTTCGCGCCTACCGCGCCGGACTTGCCATGGGCATCGACCGCGTTAAGCTAAAGCGCGCCATCACCTCGAGCGCAACGTTTTCGCTTCTGCCCAGCGTGGGCATTCTTTTGGGCGTTATCGCCCTCTCGGGCAGCCTCGGCACGCCGTGGCCGTGGCTGAGGCTTTCGGTCATCGGAGCGCTGCACTATGAAACGCAGGTGGCTCAGGCTGCGGCCGAGCAGGTCGGCATGTCCTCCCTCTCAGCTGCCGAAATGACCCCATCCGGCTTTGCGACTATCGCACTGCTGATGAGCATCTGCATCATGTGGGGTATGGTGCTTTCGATCTTCTTCAACAAGCGCTATCTCGGCAGGCTCGGCAGCGGAAAGAAAAGCTCAGGCGGCGCGGGCTTCGGCGATACCGCAATGACTGCGATGTTTATCGGTCTTGTGTCGGCATACATCGGCAGCTACATAGGCGGCTTTGCCTCCGGCGGCGGTCTGTTCTCGTTCTCGGGCAGCTTTATGCCGCTGATAGTCGTGTTCGTTTCCGGACTGGTGATGGCAGGATTCATATACCTCTCCGAGAAGAAAAATCTCGCATGGGTCGAAAGCTTCTCGGTCGCAGGAAGCATGCTTATCGGCATGGCTGCGGCGGTCGTGGTCAAGCTGTTTATGTAAGGAGGCGCACAATGAACAACAATTATTTTGAAAGCTACAATAAGCGCACGCACGTTATCGGCCGCATCAGCTCGGCGATAGCGCTCGTCATGCTCGTGGGCGCTCCGTTTCTCATAGGCAGGATGCTCGGCGCGATGCCCGATATCGGCGCCGTGGGCAAGGCATTTTTGTCCGTCGGCCTTGTGTGGACGGTCAGCAGCGTTGTCGAGTTTCTTGTTTACACCCCGATGCTCGGCGCAGGCGGCGGCTATCTTGCCTTCATAACGGGCAACCTTATCAACATGAAGATACCCTGCGCTGTGAACGCGCGCGACATCGTCGGCGCAAAGACCGGCACGCCCGAAAACGAGATCGTGTCCACCCTGTCTATCGCCACCTCGTCGCTGGTTACGATAATCGTGCTGGCGCTCGGCGTTGCGCTGCTCGTTCCGCTTCAGCCGGTGCTGCAAAGCCCGACTCTCCAGCCGGCGTTTGAAAATGTAGTGCCCGCGCTGTTCGGCGCAATGGCGTATAAATATTTCCGCGGAAACATGAAGATCGCCGCGGCGCCGCTTATCGTTATGAGCATTCTGTTTATTCTCGTGCCCTCGCTCACGGGCTCGACGAGCTTCATGATAATCCCTGCCGGTGCGCTCGCCATCGGCATAGCATATAAATTTTACAGGAAAGCCGGTGCTTGATAATGAAAAGATCACTGTTTTTGATCCCGGCTGCGGCGGCGCTTTCGCTGCCTGCCGCAGCAGTTGTGCGCACGGTTCTGACGCCGGGCAAGCGCTCGGACTACACAGCGCCCGAAGCCGGCGACTACGCCCTTGAGCTTGCGCGCAAGCTGTCGGAAATGGTGCGGTACGAGACGGTATCGTACGCGAATGTTGCCGAGGCCGAGAAATTCCTGGGCTTCCACAAGGTGCTGGAAAGGCTGTTTCCGCTTGTGCATGAAAAGCTTGAAAAGACCGTCATTGACGGCAATCTGCTGTTCAAATGGCAGGGCACGGGCGACGGCATGCCGATACTGCTCATGAGTCATCAGGACGTAGTCCCTGCCGAGGGAAAATGGGAGCACGAGCCGTTTTCCGGCGATATCGCCGACGGCAAGGTCTGGGGGCGCGGAACGGCTGACACCAAGGCCTCGGTCATGGCGTTTTTCCAAGCGGTCGAGGAGCTTCTGAAGGAGGGCTACACGCCCAAGTGCGACGTATATCTCGCCTCGTCCTGCACCGAGGAGTGGGCCGGCGACGGCGCGCCGAAAATCGTAAAAGAGCTTCAGCGCCGCGGCGTTGAACTGTTCCTCGTCTGTGACGAGGGCGGCGGCATAATCTCCGAACCGATCGGCGGCGTTAAGGGCAACTTCGCCATGGTCGGCGTATTTGAAAAAGGCAAGGGCGACGTCAAGTTCACCGCGCGCTCATCCGGCGGCCACGCAAGCGCTCCGACGAAGAATACGCCGATAGCGCGGCTCGCAGCATTTGTTAACGACGTTGAGACGCACAACTATTTCCGCCGCGAATTTCCGCCCGAGGTCGCCGCAATGTTCAAAAGCCTCGCACCGTATGCAGCGTTTCCGCTGAAGCTCGTCATGGGCAACCTGTGGCTGTTCGCGCCGGTGCTCAAGCCGGTTCTCGGCAAGATAAGCGCTCAGGCAGGCGCAATGCTGCAAACGACTGTCGCGTTCACGATGCAGTCAGGCTCGGACGCATGCAACGTTCTGCCTCAGGAGGCGACGGTCAGCGCGAACATGCGCTTCATTCCGCATCAGGGCGAGAAGGAAAGCCTTGAGATCATCCGCAAAATCGCGGAAAAGCACGGACTTGAGACTGAGGTCATCCACTCGAACGACTACACCCCGGCGGTCGATATAAACGGCGCTGCGTTCCGCCAGGTCGAGGCCGTCATAAACGAGACCTTCCCAGGACTGCCGGTCAGCCCATACGTCATGACCGGCGCTACCGACGCGCAGTTTTATCAGCCGGTATGCAAAAGCTGCATCCGCTTTGCACCCGTTATTTATGGGCCGGAGCAGATGAAGGGCATGCACGGGCTGAACGAAAACATCGAATACAACTGCCTGCCAGGCGCCGTGAGCTTTTACAAAAATCTCATCCGCGCGCAGGAAAATCGCTAACAAAAAAGGCCGCCGAGGCGGTCTTTTTTTCATGTTCTCAGTTCCGTCAGCGCCGCTAAAAGGCGCGACAGAACGGCGGCGGACTGGCCGCGCGTGGCCGTTGCGTTCGGGACGAAGCTGCCATTCGGGTAGCCCTGAATGACGCCGATATTCGCCATAACGTCAACTGCCTCACGATAGCATTCGGCGATCGAGCCGTAATCGCGGAAGTCGTTGCGGCCGGAAAGCTCGCCGAGCACATCCGCGCTCACGCCGAGCTTCAAAAAGCGATACGCAAACGCCGCCATCTGCGCACGGCTGATCTCGGCGTTCGGCCTGAACGTATTATCCGTAAAGCCGGTTATTATGCCGGCCTTCACTCCCCATTTAACGGCCGCGGCATACACCGCGGAAACGGCATTGGCATCGTCAAAGCCGAGAGACGTATCCGCAATTTCGGGGCGGCCGCCCATATTATACAGCATCATGACAAACTGTGCACGGGTCACGTTCTGCTCCGGGCAAAATGTCCCGTCCGGGCGTCCGTTTACGATGTCGGCCATGTAGCATGTGATGATATAGTCGTGATACCATCCGGAGATATCTGAAAACGGTTCGGTTTTATCGGCGCAGACGAGCTTTGCGCTGCCGAAGCTGTTGCCAAGGCCGATATCTATCGCCTTCCACTGCGCGATAGAGCCTGCGTAATAGATGCTTTTAAGCGCGTACACATCGTCAAACGCGCCGTCGCCGATGCGCCCGAGCGTGAGCGGCAATGTGGCGGTCTCGATCAGTCCACAGCCGGAAAATGCGCCGCTTCCGACGGAGGTCACGCCGTTTTCGACAACAAGCTTCCGCACAGCGCCGCGCTCGGCATACCACGGCGCTTCACCGGCGGCAAAGTCCGTCATTTCGCCTTCACCGAACACCGTGAGCACGCCGGCATCCGTCAGCGTCCAGCTGACAGACTCGCCGCACACACCGTCCGCCATCGCCATGGGCGCAAAAAGCGCAAGCAGCATCACCGCTGCGCATATCGTCCCGATAAGTCTGTTTTTCATGATGACCTCCCATTTGCGAAATTTCCTTATAAAGTATATTATACAAATAAACGCATTGCAAGAAAAAAATAACTCCACATCCGAGGATGTGGAGTTATTATCGTGATTATTCTTTATTTACTTTGCGAACTCGCGGTAAATGAAGGTGACTGCCTGTGCGCGGGTGCAGGTATCATTGGGCGCAAAGGTGGTCGTGGTCTTGCCGTTGGTGATGCCGTTTTCAACAGCCCACATAACTGCATTGTAGCAGTAGGAGTTTGCCGCAACGTCGTCAAACTTTGCAAGGCTGCTCACGATGGGGGCCTTCTCATAGCGCCACAGGAAGGTGACGATCTGGCCGCGAGTGCAAACTGCATTCGGGTCGAAGCTGGTAGCGGTCTTGCCGGTGGTGATGCCGTTTTCGACAGCCCACATGATCGCGTTGTAGTAGGTGCTGTTTTTGCTCACGTCGGTGAACGGGTTCTTAACGTTCTCGACCTTCGGCTGGCCTGCCGCGCGATACAGGAAGGTGACTATCTGAGCGCGAGTGCAGCCGTTGTCAACGCCGAATACAGTGTCGGAAATGCCGTTGGTAACGCCGTTGCAGTATGCCCACAGGATCGCATCATAGTAGGGACCCTTCTTGACATCGGTGAACGGGTTGTAGCCGGGCTGCTTTGCGTCGCAGCGGGTGCAGACGCCCTTAACATAGTTGTGGCCGAGAGCCTTGACTTCGGTGCCCTTTTCGATGGTCTGCTTGCAGACGGTGCAGACCTTATCGCCGGTGTAGCCGGCCTCGAGGCAGGTCGCTTCCTTAGCGTTCACAAGCTCGGTCTTGTGGCCGAGTGCGGGAACGGTCTCCTGAGCGCTCAGGACGGTGCCGCAGACCTTGCAGACAGTGCCCTTGGTAACGCCGGGCTCGGTGCAGGTGGGAGCCTTTGCATCAACGTCCATGGGGGTGTGATCGATCATGGGGATCTCTTTGCCTTTCTCCATGACGATGCCGCAGAACTTGCAGACCTTATCGCCGGTGTAGCCGACTTCGGTGCAGGTCGCCTCCTTGACATTGGCAAGCTTGTCGGATGCAACGTGCTTCTTCTCCTTAGCAATAGTTGCCGTAACATATGCGCCAGCTTCGGTTTTCTCGTATGCGCCGCAAACAGGGCACTTGCTGATACTCAGACCGTAGCTGTTGCATGTTGCAGGAACGAGAACTTCGGGTTCATACTTGCATGTAGCACTGGGAGCTTTAAGCTCGACCTTTTTGCTTTCATCGCCTCTATGATCTCCACATTTTGTGCAGACCTCATAGTCAACATAGATATAGCCGTCCTCGTGGCCATTAACAGGCTTACCAGGTGCAGCAACAAAATTATGTCCGGTTGCAGGCCTTACATCGCCATCCTTATGCTGGATCTCGCCGTTGCTGTCTCTCCAGTAATAGGTAGCATAATTACCCGGCTCTGTGCAAGTTGGATCTTTTGCCGTGCTCTCATCGTACCAGCTATTTACACTGTAAATATAAGCACCGCCTGTGTAGTTGCAATCTTTGCACTCGATAATATCAGCCTTACCATAGCTGTTATCTTCGGGGAATCCACCGTTACCTTTTTCGGCAACATCCCAATTGTGAGTAATAGGTTTACCTATTATATACGCATTTTTGCAGTAGGGGCAGACTTGATCGCCTGTGTATCCAGCATGGAAGTTCGCCGCGTTATCATCTGTTACATATTCGCCGGTTGTCGTATTAAACACATATGCTTTGCTATTTACAGTGGATATATGGGAAGCTTTTTCAGCAGGCTTGAGCATCTTGCCGTCCGCTGCTTTCATAGGCTCTGTAACAGCTACGAACATGGTCTTATACTTGTGTTCGGGGTTTACTGCGGCAAACATTGCATTTACTTCGCGGACGCGAGCTTCAAAGTCTTTAACGCTGTTAAAATTATCAGCCTTGACAAATTTAACGGCTGCTCCTGCGTCTGCAACAAACTGCGGATCGCCGCAGAGCTTGCAGGTAACATATCCCCAACCGTCTTCGGTGCAGCTGGGCTTAACTTCAACACTGAAGTTATCATAAACGTGGTCAAGAGCAGCATCTACTTTATATGCCTTATCAGCAAATTCTTTGATTGGAAAAGCCTTGCCGCACTTCTCGCAGTAGCTTATGGTAAGACCTTCGTTGCGGCAGCTTGCAGCCTTAACGACCATGGTCTTGCCGGTCTCGCACTTCCCGCACTGGTTCCATAGGAGAGCAAATGCTTTGATTTTGATAGAGATAGAAGCCGGGTTTATCTTGCCGCATTCCTTGCAGACTTTGTACTCTACGCCGGGAGTTTTCTTCTCAGCGTCCTTCTTGATGCTAACGGTGGTATACTTATGCTCATGAGTATCCGTTGCCGTAGCCTCTGCCAGAGCGGCAGCAGGCAGCAGGGACGCGATCATGAGAACCGCCATCAGCATGCTGATAAGTCTCTTTTTCATGTTTCCTCCTGTAACAATTCATTATGTTGGATTTTTATGCCGCACTTTCCTGTAACGGCAATCGGTAGTTAGATTATAACATATTTGCCCGACATGTCAAGATACAAGCCTCCGTTATGAGCATGCGGCTTTGCCCGATTTTTGCTTGAAACAGCGCGAAAAACCGGGCGTTCAACAAAAACGCCCGGCTTTCATATACTATTAAATAATTATTTTTTCACTGCACAAGAGCCGATTCGATCTCGTCGTCGAGCGCGAAGTCGAAGTGGTCGGCGAGCATCTGCACAAGCTCGTGCAGAACGCTTGTCGCTATCGCGCGCATGTCAAGCTCAAGAATGCGGTCGATTATCCGCCGCCGCTCGTCCTCGGGGACGTTATAAACGCCAAGGCTCATGCTCAGGAACCGCTCGAGCTTCCTTTCCAGCGTGAAATACATGTCACAGCCGCGCGACATATAGCCGCGCATTATGCCGGCCGAGCCGATCTCCAGCTCGTAAAAATCGCTCTCGGTATAATCGGGCAGATACGATCCGAAGATGCGGTAAAGCTCCGCCGTCGTGCTTTGATAGATATACTCCATCGTCGCCTCGTGCGAATACGCCTCGACATAAATATCGCGCAGATTGTCGTTAAGCTCGGTTATCGTAAGCTGAAGCGCGGTCTCAATCGCATATAGCATTGCGGGAGAATCGCCGGGATCAGCCACCGTGCGCGCGGCCTTGAACTGACCGGCAAACATGAACGCCGCAAACTCGCTGAGCACTCCGTCCTTGGAACGGAAAATATTCTGGAACGAGCTGGCGGATACGTCAGCTTCCTTGATTATCTCGGCAACCGTCGTGCCGTTATAGCCGCGCTCGATAAACAGGCGAACACATGCCGTGAGTATTCGCTTCTTTGCAGCCATGCTCGTATGTGTGATAGTGATACTGATCCCTTCCTTCTTTGTGTTATTATTGGTATGTATACCAATAATAACACAAACTTTGCATATTTGCAAGTATATTTACGCAAAATTGCCCTGAACACGCAGTTCAGGGCAAGAAATGTTAGAATTAATAGCCGTACCGCTTGCGCTTTCCGATAAGAAAAAGCACAGTTGCCGTTATCGACATGACCTCCGCTCCGACGATTGACAGCCATATTCCGTCCAGCTCCCAGATGAGCGGAAACAGAAGCACCGCAGCAAGCTGGAACACCAAAGTTCGCAGGAACGATATCATCGCGCTGGTCAGGCCGTCGTTGAGCGCGGTGAAAAACGATGAGCCATAGATCGAAAAACCCGAGAACAGGAACGAGAACGAGAATATGGAGAACGCGTGGACCGTCATTTCAAGAAGCTCATCGTCATACCCGACGAACAATTTGCCAAGCGTCCTTGCAAAAAGCTCGCCGGCAGCGAACATGAACACGGCGCATACGCCGATTATGCGCAGGCTTTTTGACAGCAGACCTTTCAGCTCGCTTGTGTTCTGCGCGCCGAAGTTGAAGCCGACTATAGGCGCCGTTCCGACTGCAAATCCGATAAAAATAGCCTGGAATATCATGCTTACATACATCAGCACGCCGTATGCCGCAACGCCGTCGGCTCCGGCGTATTTCATCAGCTGCATATTATACAGCATGCTCACGATCGACATGGAAACGTTGCTCATAAACTCCGACGAGCCATTCGTGCAGGTTTTGAGCAGTACATTGCCGTCGAATTTGAATTTCACAAGGCGCAGACGGCTGTCGTTTTTGCGTGCAAAGTATACAAGCGGAACAACGCCGCCGATGAACTCGCTTATCGCGGTCGCCGCCGCGGCGCCGGTCACGCCGAGCGGTATCACGCCAACGAGCAGAGCATCGAGGATCATGTTCGCTACGCCGGACGCGACGGTAACGTACAGGCCGAGCTTGGGCTTTTCGGCCGTCGCGAACAGGCATTGGAACTCAAACTGCAGAATATAAAACGGCAGCGCAATAAGGATGATGCGGCCGTAAATTATGCTCTGCTCTAAAAGCTCGCCCTCCGCGCCCATGAATTCCGCGACCGGGCGCAGCAGGAAAAATCCAAGCACTGCAAGCACAACGCCGCACAGCGCGGACACTGTGATTATAAGCGTGAATATCTCGTTTGCCTTGTCCTGCTTTCGCTCGCCCATGGTTTTGGCGATAAGCGCTCCGCCGCCGGTTCCGAACATGAAGCCAACGCAGCCGAGCACGAGCAGCAGCGGCATTATCA
>ERZ1504996.506-NODE-506-length-11928-cov-4.233387_pt1 | contig 11928 bp, 9 predicted proteins | sample MGYA00572424_ERZ1504996 | MGnify/ENA primary metagenome ERZ1504996 (study PRJEB39906, sample SAMEA3182051) | gut metagenome | biome: human; feature: gut; material: Stool; isolation source: human stools | place: Canada | collected 2012-03-07 ...
AGTCGAAGATGCCGATATGGTGTTCATCACCGCAGGCATGGGCGGCGGAACTGGCACAGGCGCTGCTCCCACGGTTGCCGATATCGCTCGCGAGGCCGGCATACTCACCGTCGGCGTCGTTACCAAGCCCTTCAAGTTCGAGGGTAAGCGCCGCATGGATCAGGCAAACGACGGCATTAAAGAGATGCTCGGCAAGGTCGATTCCCTGCTTATCATCCCCAATGATCGCCTGAAGTACGCTACCGATCAGAAGGTCACTCTCGCAAATGCGTTTGAAATTGCCGACGATGTCCTGCGTCAGGCCGTCACCAGCATTTCCGACCTTATTAAGAACACCGGATTTATCAACCTCGACTTTGCAGACGTTACCTGCATCATGAAAAATGCCGGCTTTGCTCACATGGGCGTCGGCCGCGCAGCAGGCAAGGGCAAGGCAGAGGATGCAGCCCGTATGGCAGTCGCAAGCCCACTTATGGAGACCTCGATAAACGGCGCACACGGCGTGCTTATCAACATCACAGGCTCCGAGGATATGGGCCTTGAGGATGTAGAAGCAGCCGCAAACCTCGTTCAGGAGGCTGCTCATCCCGATGCAAACATAATCTTCGGTGCAACCTTTGACGAGTCCATGCAGGATGAGATCCGCGTTACCGTCATCGCTACCGGATTTGAAGAGGCTCCCACAGCAAAGCAGCCTGCACAGTCTGCTCAGGCAAAGAAGGCCGAGCCTGCTTTCGATAAGCAGCAGGGCATGTTCACCGCAGCAAGCGAAAAGGCTGCCGAAAAGAAGCCCGAAGAGCCTGCTAAGGCTTCCGGCGAGGAAGATCCCTTTGACAGCATCTTCAAAATCTTTAACGCAAACAACTAAGAGAATATGAAAAACCGGCTGAGGATAATTCCTCAGCCGATTTTTTGCTTGAAGCAAAGCTGTTCAGTTAATATATTTGTCAATGGCAGTGTTAAGCTCTTCGATGAAGGTATCGTCGCCGGTCTCGACAGCGTCACTTATGCAGTGCTCGAGGTGATCTTTGAGTATAACGCGCGCAGTGCTGCTCAGCGCCGAACGGACGGCTGCCAGCTGTATAAGAACGTCGGTGCAGTCACGCTCATCCTCGACCATGCGCTTTACCGATTCGAGATGCCCGATAGCGCGCGAGAGCCGGTTTATCACGGCCTTGCTCTGAGTGTGGGAGTGCGAATGATTGTGATGAGGATGCTCATGCTCCTCGTGCTCGCTTATGTCGTCGCAAGGCTTGGCCTCATGGCAGTGGATTATACCGTCTCCGTGATCGTGGTAAAATCCCTCGTCTGGTCTGTGCATTGAAGTGCCTCCGTTTACTGAAGTGTTTTTATAATAATACTTCAATAACCAAGAAAAAGCAATAGACAGAAATGCAAAATAGCCGGGCAGTACTGCTGCCCGGCAAATTTTTTGCATTAGAGTTTGTCAACTTTATCTTTAAGCGCCTTTATGGCGATTTTGCCGCCGCGCTTTGCCATTCCTGCGATCAGATGCGGAGCGATCTTCTCAACCTTGGGAGATACGAATTCGTCCACCCAAACGAGCTTTATTGCGTCGAATTTGCACTTTGTTGTGCATATTCCGCAGCCGACGCAGCGGTATTCGTCGAGCACGACCGCGCCGCAGCCGAGGCAGCGTTCGGTCTCTTTTTTCATCTGCTCCTCGGTGAACGTTCCGCGCAGATCGTCCATCGTTTTTCTCGCCTTGTCGGCGCCTGCATCGGCGGCCTTCTGGCGAGGTGCGGTATCATATCCACCGATGGCGAGCGCCGCCTTGGTTTTATCAAGCGAGGTGAAAATGCGCCTGTCACGGCCGAGATTCTGCGTCTGACCGGGGTGAACGTACCTGTGTATCGAAATTGCGCCCTCCTTGCCGGCGGCAATGGCGTGGATAACGAATGCCGGCCCCGTAACAACATCGCCGCCTGCGAACACGTCCGGCTCGCCGGTTTGGTACGAAAGCTCATTGACCTTAACGCAGCCTTTTCTGTCAAGCTGCATTGAGCCTTTTTCGATGCCGCCCCAGTCGATGATCTGGCCGATCGCCCCGATAACGTTATCAACGTCCATAGTCTCAAATTCGCCCGTCGAAACCGGCGAACGCCTGCCGGAGGCGTCCGGAGCGCCAAGCTTCATCTTTTCAAGCTTCAGCGCCGTGACGGCTCCGTCTTTTCCGATTATCTCGACAGGAGAGGCGAGAAGATGAAGCTTCACGCCCTCGTTTAGTGCGTCCTCGATCTCCTCGGGATCTGCCTTGAGCTCGTCTCTTCCGCGCCTGTAAATGAGCGTGACTTCCTTTGCGCCCAGCCTTATCGCACTGCGCGCAACGTCAACCGAAACGTTGCCGCCGCCGATCACGGCAACACGCTCGCCGAGCTTAACGTGCTTGCCGGTAAGCGTTGAGCGCAGAAAATCAATGCCGCCGTAAACGCCGTCAAGCTCCTCACCGGGAATGCCGATCGGAGCGCTTTTCTGTGCACCGATAGCCATGTAAAACGCTTTGTATCCCTGAACCCTCAGCTCGTTGAGGCTTATGTCTCTGCCGACCTCAATTCCGGTTTTAAACTCAACTCCAAGCTCTTTTAAAACCTCGATCTCGGACAGAACAACGTCCTTTTCAAGCCTGAATGTCGGGATGCCCATGGTCATCATGCCGCCGAGAGTGTTTTCTTTCTCGAAAACTGTCACGGGATAGCCCTTTACCGCGAGGTAATACGCGCAGCTCAGTCCGGCAGGACCGGCTCCGATGACCGCGATCTTCTGCGGATACATTTTGCCGATCTGGTTGACCATCTTGGGAACAAATCTGTGCTCGGCTTTCATGTCCTGCTCGGCAATGAATTTTTTTATATCGTCTATCGCTATCGGATCGTCAATATCGCCGCGAGTGCAGGCGTCCTCGCAGAATTTTGGGCACACTCGACCGCATATGGCAGGGAAGGGGTTCTCCTTTTTTATAAGCTCAAGCGCTTCCTGATATCTGCCCAGAGCGGCGAGCTTTATGTATCCCTGAACGGCGATGTGAGCCGGGCAGTTTGTCTTGCACGGCGCCGTGCCGGTCTCGACGACGTTTTCGCGATTTTCGCGCCAGTCCTCGTTCCAGTGCTCCTTTGTCCAGATCTTATCGTCCGGAGTTTCGGATTTCCTGATATTAAGCGGCTGCGTTGAGCAAAGCTTCTGGCCGAGGCGCAGCGCGTTCATCTGGCAGTTTTCAACACACTGGCCGCAGGCAACGCATTTTTCTTTGTCCACCTGCGCGCGATAGTTGGATTTCATGATCGTCGGATCGTTGAAAAGCCGTCCGCCGCGCAGCGACAGGCAGGAGCACTCGCAGCAATTACATATGCCGGATACCTCGCCGGTGCCGTCCGTGTTTGAAAGCTCGTGTATAAGTCCGTTTTCTTCGGCTCTTTTAAGTATTGCATAAGCTTCTTCTTTGCTTATTTCTCTGCCGTGGCCGGTTTTAACGTGGAAGTCGGCCGCCTTGTTGAGCATGATGCACATATCCTCTTCAAGGTGTCCGCAGCCCTCGCCCATTATCCTGCGAGTGCGTCGGCACGAGCATGCGGTAACGGCGATCTTCCACGCGTTATCTATGTATTTGCTCAGCTGATCGGATGAAACTGCGTGACGATTGAGGTCGATTGCCTTTTGCACCGGAATTACACGCATAACGCCCATACCGCGCGGCAGGTTCGGAGTCATGAGCTTCATGTTTTTCAGCGTGTATTCGTCAAAGCACCTGGCTATCTCGGGGTGAGCTTCGACCTGCTCCTTGTTTCCTACCATCATTTCCATTATGCCAGGAACCCAGCAGGGCAGGGTGTAGTAGTCGCGGCCGTCATCGGGGCTCGTGTAAGTGACGACAACGCCCTCGTTTGCAAGCTCCCACAGAAGCTTTTTTGTAACCTCCGGCGGCTTGCCGCAGCGTTTAGCGATCTCGTCAAGCGTAAGACTGTGCCGCACCTTGCACGCAAGGGCTACGTCTGCCTGCTCGTCGGTCACTACCTCGGCCAGGATCCTGTACTCCGGATCACCGGGAACGTTTGGTATGCCGGTTCGTGCTTCGAGCGTGATCTTGTTTGCAAGCGCAAGAATTTTAGGTCTGAATGCCATAGTGTTGCTCCTTCCTTTACGTTACTGCACATCATGTACAAACACTCTTGCGTTAAGAATATCACGTTTAACTGATTTGTCAATGTTTTAGGAAAAATGTGCGCAAAATTTATATGATTTGTACATGCAATGGTGGAATACAATAGCCTGAGGTGATTCAATGCTTGGAATATCGCTGGCCATGCTTGTCGGCAGTGCGCTGCTGATGCTCAGACTTTCGCCGGGAGGGTCGTTCCCGAGTCCGCTTTCGCAGGAAGAGGAGAAAAAATATCTCACGCTGTGGCAAAATGGAGATATCTCCGCTCGCAACGTCCTTGTTGAGCACAATCTCCGCCTTGTTGCTCACATCATTAAAAAATATTATACGCAGACAAACGATATCGAAGACCTTATATCTATCGGTACTATAGGGCTTATAAAGGGGATAAATACCTATAAGCCCGATAAAGGCATCCGCCTTGCCACCTACGCTTCACGGTGCATAGAAAATACTATGCTAACCTAACGGAATTAGCACCCACTCCATTGATAAGAGGAGGTTGGTGCTTTATCTAAATCATTATATGTATCCTTGCTTGACTTGAGATTTTCGATTATTTTGTCTAAAAGTTCAAGCTTTTGCTCGGCCGGACAATGAAGTGCTTCAATCATTTTTAATGCCCTGCTCGCGTGGAAGTGAGCAAGATCCTGTTTTAACTGCTTAGAAGCTGCCTTTGTATAAGGAAAGTGAATGTAAACTTCTATAATCATCCCTCCATCTGCTGTTAAACTATGCATAGAGAAGTGCTGATTATCACGGATATTCTAAGCAAAATCAAACGACCGCTACCGTTTTACTGACGGTAGCGGTCGTATTTATTTGCGCATATAAGTAATTCAAGTCTGTTTTACAAAAAAATTATTCGAAAATAGCAAAATACTTACGACACTTGTAGATAAAAAGTCGCGACATTTCATTACTTTGGGTTATGTAAATACATATGATTGGTTAGGGCTGCTCAGATTGGAGGTTCAACTGTCTGCTGAATACATGATATAAGTGCGCGAACTTTTTCGGACATGTTTATGTTCTTTTTGTATACGATGCAAAGTCCCCACTGGAACGACGGCTCAAAAGGTCTCGTTACAAGATCGTTTTTATTGTAGTATCTGACGCATGGGGCAGGGAGGACGCAGACCTCATTGCTTAGACTGCTCATTTTAAGTAAAAAGTCACAGGTGGGGCTTGTCAGATTGATCATGGGCGAAAGCCCATGAGCTTGGAACTTTCGTACAAGCTCATGGTACACGGCAAAATTCACAGGAAATGTGTTAAAGGGATATGGCGCAAGATCGCCCAAAGTGATGCTTTCGCACTTTGCAAGCGGATGGTCGGGATTCATCGCGCAGACTATCTGATCCTGCATGATTATGATCTCGCTCAGATCGTCGGACAGCACAGGATGCATACTTATCGCTATGTCCATCATACCGTCCAAAACCATGCTTTCAAGCTTTCTTGCACCGTATTCGTGAACTTCCACGGCAACATTGGGGAAGTGCTTACGGAATCTCATTATGATTTCGGGAAAGTCAAATGCAGCTATAACAGGGGGGACGCCAAGTATGACTCTGCCGCGTTTCATGGACTTTAGGTCGCGCAGTTGACAGTCCATCTCGTCGAATATCTGGGATATTCCTGTCCCATGCTCAACGAGAAGCGTTCCGGCTTCCGTTGGAGACATCACATTTCCCTCGCGATAGAAAAGCGGCATCCCCAGCTCAAGCTCAACCTTTTTCAGCATCTTACTAAGCGCCGGCTGGGTGATAAAGAGGTTGGCAGCGGCCTTTGTCATGTTGCGGGTGTTGGCAATTTCAATAATATATCGAATTTCTCTGATATCCAAGGCGTTTTTTTCCCTCCTTAATCTACAATGCCAAAAAAGTAACACTTTCATTTTATATAAAAATATCACATTTGCTCAAAAAAATCAAAACAAATCAATTCCAATTTGTATGTTTTAATATAACCAAAGGTTATTGCTAATGTTTTGACAAATAACCAGCAGTTTAAAACTCATGAAAATTAGAAATTGGACAAAATCGTTATACACAAGTATGCTAAGCGTAAAGATTGACAAATCTCGAACAAGTCAAGGCCGACATGATCAATTCGGTGTTAGGGAGGGATACATAGACATAAGAAGCTGATTCATTTCAATTATTTCAATTGAAGCTAAGTCGGACAGCATACGGATCCAATGACTGCACGACCGTGAGATACATATAAGCATCCATAAGACAATTTTAACTCACAGCTTGCGAACCCCTTGTCAAACCAAGTGTTTGTCTGCTCGCTTCCGGAGGCCGCACCAATCGCTTGGGTACGACGCCCAGCAAAATAAAGAAAAAAGTATAGAGAATAACAAACTGGAGAAAAAACTATGATTTGGTTACTTATTTCCGTAGTACTGCTTATAGTACTGATCTTCTTCCGCATCGACATCCTGCTAGTTGCTCCTATAGTATCAGTGTTCCTCTGCCTGGTCAGCGGTCTTGATGTTGTCGATACTCTGGCGGAAGGATTTATGCCGGCATTTGCAACATTTGCGAAAAACAACTTCCTGATATTCATGACCAGCGCAATGTTTGCTCGTGCCATGCAGGACACAGGTATGGCGGCCTCGATCGCTCGAGGCATTTCTAGCAAACTAGGCCCAAGATTTGCAATTCCCTGCGTCTTTTTCGTCAGTGCGCTTCTGACTTACGGCGGCGTATCACTGTTCGTTGTTGTCTTCGTAGTTTACCCCATCGCTCTGCAGCTGTTCAAGGAAGCAAATATCACTCGTATCATTATCCCCGGTGCAATTGCTGCCGGTGCTTTTACCTGGGCTGCGTTCTGCCTCCCCGGATCTCCTCAGGCAGGTCCCATCGTTGCAACTCAGAATCTCGGTACCAATCTTATGGTCCTTCCTTGGCTCGGAGTTGTCTGCGCGATCTTTATGTGCGCTATGCAGCTCGTTTTCATGAACTATTTGCATAAGAGTGCGGTTAAGAAAGGCCTTGGATTTGAAGCCGACGAGAAGACCGAAGCTCTCATCAGCCGCCTCGACAGTATGAAGCTTCCTAACTTCTTCATTTCGCTCGTTCCCATGCTCGTCGTTCTTATAACCCTGAACGTTATTGGACTTACCGTTTACTACAGCATGATCCTCGGCGTCGTTGTAGCACTTGCTCTTGCATGGAAAAACGTCCCCAACAAACTCACTATGCTCAACGCCGGCGCGCAGAGCGCAATATTCGCACTTATCAATACCTGTGCGGCAAACGGCTTTGGCGGCGTTGCCAAGCTCACTCCGGGTTTTGCACAGCTTGTTCAGGTCTTCACAGACCCAACTCTCATGTCCCCATTGGTAGGTCTCGGCGTGGCCACCACGCTTATCGCAGGCGCCTGTGGCTCCGGCACCGGCGGTATTACCATTGCCCTCTCGACTATGGCTCCCGTTTATCTTGATATGGGTGTAAACGCAGGTATGATGCATCGTGTTGCATCCCTGGCTTGCTGTGGTCTTGACTCCCTTCCTCACAACGGAGCAGTCGTTACGCTTCTTAATACTTGTGGCGTAGACCATAAGGACGGTTATCTCCCGATTGGCGTAATGACGGTGGCCATGCCACTTATAACACTGGCCTTTATGATAATCCTATTGTCTATAGGATTTGTGGCGTGACCTCAGCTCGACTGAGGTCGCCACTAAAAAGAACAAATACCAAGCAAAAGCCGTATGCAACATATAATTTCATAAACCCTTAGCCGGTGATATCCGGCTAAATAATAAACAATTATAAAAACAGAAAAGGAGAACAACAATGCTTATTAAATTCAACGAAGAACAGACTATGATCCGCGACATGGTGCGTGAATTCACCAAGAATGAAGTCGAGCCCCGCGACTATTACATGGACCAGAACGATGCATTTGACCGCGAACTTTATGCAAAGTTTAATGAGCTTGGCCTCGGCGGCGTCCTCGTTCCTGAAGAGTACGGCGGAATGGGCTCTGATTATGTGACCAGCACCATCATTGTTCATGAGCTGGCAAAGGGAAGCGCAAGCTTTGCTCTGGCAGTTGAGATCAGCCACGTTGCAGCAGAGATGATCACCAACTGGGGTACTGAGGAGCAGAAGAAGGCATATCTGCCCAGAGTTGCAAACGGCGATCTGTTTGCATTCGGCCTGACCGAAGCAAGCGCCGGCTCTGATGCAGCTGGCATCCGCTCGGTCGCAGTCAAGAACGAAGACGGCACTTGGACGCTCAACGGCGGTAAGTCTTGGATCACCAACTCAGGTGAAGCAGACGTATATCTCATCCTTGCCAAGACCAATCCCGAAGCCGGTGCAAAGGGCATCTCCGCATTTATTATCCCCAAGGAGACTCCGGGCCTTGTAATCGCAAAGCACGAGAAGAAGATGGGTATGCGCGGCTCCAGCACCTGTGCACTTTCCTTCGACAACATCCAGCTTCCTGCCGACGCTCTTCTCGGACCCGAGGGAATTGGCTTCAAGATCGCAATGTCCGTTCTCGACGGCGGCCGTATCAGCTGCGCTGCTATCGCAACCGCACTCTCCCAGCATGCTATGGATATCGCAAAGAAGTATGCAAATGAGCGTATCACCTTCGGTAAGCCCATTGCAAAGCACCAGGGCGTCATGTTTAAGTTCGGTGATATGTCCGCACTTATCTCGGCTATGGAGCTGATGACCTATGAGGCAGCGTTCCAGAAGGCATCCGGCCAGCGCTCCACTCTTATCGCAGCACAGGCAAAGCTGTTTGCGGCAATCAACTGCACTCAGATATGTCTTGAGTGCCTCCAGGTTCTCGGCGGCAACGGCTACAGCCAGGACTTCCATGTTGAGCGCCTTGTTCGCGACGCGAAGCTGCTTGAGATCGGCGAGGGCACAAATGAGGTTCTGCGTATGGTTATCGGCGGCACCGTGCTTGCAAGCAACTAATAATCAGTTAACGATCAGAATAAAAACTTAAGGATATAAGCGTAATGAAAATACTCGTATTTATCAAACAGGTTCCGGATACGACAGATGTTAAACTCGATCCTAAAACCGGCAATCTGAATAGAGAAGGCGTAGTTAGCATTCTCAACGCTTTGGATGCCAATGGTGTTGAAGCTGCGCTTCAGCTCAAGGAGAAGTACGGCGCGACTGTCGTTGCTGTCTCCATGGGGCCTCCCCAGGCTGAAGAAGTGCTCAAAAAGGCGCTGGCTATGGGCTGCGATGAAGCAGTGCTGCTCAGCGACAGAGCATTCGGCGGTGCTGACACTTTGGCCACCGGCTATGTCCTTGCCAAAGCTGCTGAGAAGATAGGCGACTATGACCTGTTGATTTTCGGCCGTCACGCTTCAGACGGTGAGACCGCTCAGACCGGTCCCGTAACGGCTGCGTTCCTCGGAGTTCCGCAGATTACCCTGGCCACATCTCTTGATGTTCAGGATGGTTGGGCAGTTTGCACTCGTGATACCGAGGATAGTACGGAGACTGTTCGGGCTAAGCTCCCGGCTCTGGTTACCGTGTGCGCCGAGATCAACTCTCCACGTTATGCCAGTGGCGCTGGCATCATTAAGGCTCTGAGAAAGCCTCGCACTACATGGAATCACGAGGATTTGGGTGCCGACCCTGCAAAGTGCGGCATTCCCGGTTCACCCTCTGTGACCAAACGTCTCTTTGAGCCAAAGCGCGAAAAGATCGACACAGTCATCTTCTCAGGAGAAAAGGCAGAGATTGCTAAGCAGTTTGTGGATATGCTGGAAGCCCAGCATCTTATCTGAAAGGAGGAACATCCATGACTAAAAACGAAGCAAACGGCATCTGGGTGTTCGCCGAACAGAAAAACGGTGTGCTGGATAAAACACCCCTTGAGCTTATCAGCAAAGCACTTGAGCTTAAGCAGACCACCGGCGAAGAAGTAACTGCACTGCTCGTTGGCAGCGATGTTGCCGAACTTGCAGATACACTTATTGCATACGGTGCAGACAAGGTTATTGTTGCCGAAAATGAAAACCTGAAGAGCTACAGCGGAAGACCGTATCAGAAGGTTGTCGCAGATATTACCGCAAAGTATAAACCATCTATATTCATATTCCCGGCTACTGCGCAGGGACGAGATCTTGCTCCACGTGTAATGTGTACTCTGGGCACCGGTCTTACAGCTGACGCTGTGGATCTGAGCTTTGACGATGAAGGCGCTTTCGTTCAGACGACTCCTGCCTTCGGCGGTAGCTTGCTCGCACATATCGCGATTCCTGAGCTGCGTCCGCAGATGGTCACTGTCCGCGCACATGTGTTTGATGCACTGGAGCCGGATCACTCGCGCAAGGGCGAAATAATTGTCGAAACGGTGGATGTTGAAGCCGATAGCGATTATGAGGTTCTCAGTGTCCAGGAGAAAGTCAAAAACGGTGTTGCAATACACGAGGCTGAAGTGCTGGTTGCCGGAGGCCGCGGTATAAAGAAGGAAGAGGATCTGGATCAGCTCCGCGAGCTTGCAAACCTCATTGGCGGCGAGATCGCCTGTTCAAGGCCGCTTGTCGATGACGGTTGGCTGGATCATTCTCTTCAGATCGGCCAAAGCGGCACTACTGTTAAGCCCAAGTTCATTCTGAATGTAGGTATTTCCGGTTCGACTCAGTACGTGGTCGGCATGGAAAAAGCTCAAACGATTGCAACCATAAACACCTACGGAGGAGCCGAGCTGTTCGACGTTTCTCAGTATGGTGTGGTTGCGGACTACGCCGCCATTATTCCTGCAATTATCGAAGAGATAAAGGCCAGAAAAGAATCCTGAAAAGAGGTGTGACATTTGTTTAAAAAAGTAAGTATTGAGGAAGCTGTAGCCCTCATAAAAGACGGCTCTACCGTTGGTATATCCGGCTTTATGGGTTCTGCATGTCCCGAGTATGTTCTCAAAAACATGGAAGAGAGCTTCCTGAACAGCGGTCATCCCTGCAATCTTACCCTTACCCATTCTCCCGGTGTTGGCGACGGCAAGGACAGAGGCATGAACCACATGGCGCATAAGGGTATGCTTAAGAGCGTAATCGCCAGCCATTATAATCTTGCTCCGATGCTTCAGAGCATGGTTGACGCAGGTGAGATAGAAGCTTATCTGCTTCCTCAGGGCACTATATGCCAGCTGTATCGTGAGATCGGTGCAGGCCGTCCCGGTGTTATCACCAAAACAGGCCTTGGCACGTTTGTTGATCCCCGACTGGAAGGCGGAAAATGCAATGCTCTTGCAACAAGAGACCTGGTAGAGGTCGTCGAACTGGGCGGAGAAGAGTATCTGTGGTACAAGTCTTTCCCGATAAATGTTGCTGTAATTCGTGGCACATCTATTGATGAGCACGGTAATATCTCTGTTGAGAAAGAGACTACGATCGTTGACCAGCAGGCACTTGCCGTTGCTGCAAAGCATTGCGGCGGTATAGTTATCGCTCAGGTTGAACGAGTAGTTGCGAGCGGCTCCATCAATCCGCGCGATGTTATTGTACCCGGTATCCTTGTGGACTACGCTGTTATTTCACCTGCAGAATGCCATTATCAGAACTTCGGCAATCAGCCTTATGATGCGGCTCTTGCTCATGAGTTCCGTGTTCCCGTTGACAGTCTGCCCATACTTCCGATGTCCGACAGAAAGGTAATAGCTCGCAGAGCAGCAATGGAACTGCCTAAAAACGCTGTAATAAACCTCGGTATCGGAATGCCTGAAGGCGTATCCAGTGTTGCGGTTGAGGAAGG
>ERZ1504996.508-NODE-508-length-11912-cov-4.108290_pt1 | contig 11912 bp, 10 predicted proteins | sample MGYA00572424_ERZ1504996 | MGnify/ENA primary metagenome ERZ1504996 (study PRJEB39906, sample SAMEA3182051) | gut metagenome | biome: human; feature: gut; material: Stool; isolation source: human stools | place: Canada | collected 2012-03-07 ...
TTTTGTGCCGGAATGTGAAGAATGAACTTAAATAGACAATAAGAGAATATAGAAAAGAATTTGAAGAAAGTGCTTGTCTTGGGCTCGGGTGCGCTCAAGATCGGTCAGGCCGGAGAGTTTGATTATTCCGGTTCGCAGGCTTTGAAGGCTTTGCGCGAAGAAGGTGTGGGTTCGGTATTGGTAAACCCGAATATTGCTACAATTCAGACATCAGAAGGTATTGCCGATAAAGTTTATTTCTTGCCGGTAACTCCTTATTTCGTAGAAGAAATCATCAAAAAAGAACAGCCGGACGGCATTCTGCTGGCTTTCGGCGGACAGACTGCGCTGAACTGCGGTACGGAACTTTACCTGAACGGTACTTTGCAGAAATACGGCGTGCGTGTGTTGGGTACTTCGGTAGAGGCTATCATGTACACGGAAGACCGCGACCTCTTTGTGAAGAAGTTGGATGAGATTCCTATGAAAACTCCGAAGAGCCACGCTGTGGAAAGCATGGAAGATGCCTTGAAAGCTGCCCGCGAAATCGGATATCCGGTAATGGTACGCTCGGCTTATGCTTTGGGTGGTTTGGGCAGCGGTATCTGTCCGGACGAGGAAGCGTTTGTCAAACTGGCTGAAAGTTCTTTCACGTTCTCCAAGCAAATCCTGGTGGAAGAATCCCTGAAAGGTTGGAAAGAAATCGAATTCGAGGTAATCCGCGACGCCAACGACCACTGCTTCACCGTAGCAAGTATGGAAAACTTCGACCCTCTGGGCATCCATACCGGTGAGTCTATCGTGGTTGCTCCTACCTGCTCGCTTACCGACGAACAGGTGAAGATGTTGCAGGAACTTTCTACCAAGTGTATCCGTCACCTCGGCATCGTGGGTGAATGTAACATTCAGTATGCGTTCAACGCCGAAACCAACGACTATCGCGTAATTGAGGTGAACGCCCGCTTGTCCCGTTCTTCTGCATTGGCATCCAAAGCTACCGGTTATCCGCTCGCTTTTGTTGCCGCCAAGATTGCATTGGGTTATACGCTCGACCAAATCGGTGAAATGGGAACTCCTAATTCTGCTTACGAAGCTCCGCAATTGGACTACCTGATTTGTAAGATTCCCCGTTGGGATTTGACGAAGTTTGCAGGTGTGTCTCGCGAAATCGGTTCAAGCATGAAGTCTGTAGGTGAAATCATGTCTATCGGCCGTTCTTTCGAGGAAATTATTCAGAAAGGTTTGCGTATGATAGGTCAGGGCATGCACGGCTTTGTGGGTAATGATAGTGTGGAATTCGAAGATTTGGATCACGAATTGGCTCACCCCACCGATCTGCGTGTGTTCGCTATCGCCCAGGCTCTGGAAAAAGGCTATACAATCGACCGTATCTTTGAGCTGACGAAGATTGACCCTTGGTTCCTCGGCAAACTGAAGAACATTGTAGACTATAAGAATAAACTCTCACAATATAATAAGGTGGAGGATATTCCTGCCGATGAGCTGCGTGAAGCGAAAGTGCTCGGTTTCTCCGACTTCCAGATTGCACGTTTCGTGCTGAATCCGGAAGGTAATATGGAAAAGGAAAACCTTATGGTACGCGCCCGTCGTAAGGAACTGGGTATTCTTCCGGCTGTAAAACGTATCAATACCGTCGCTTCCGAGCATCCGGAACTGACGAACTACCTTTATATGACGTATGCCGTACAAGGGTATGATGTGAACTATTATAAGAATGAAAAATCGGTAGTTGTATTGGGTTCGGGAGCTTACCGTATCGGGTCTTCCGTTGAGTTCGACTGGTGTTCGGTGAACGCTATCCAGACTGCACGCAAGTTGGGGTACAAATCCATCATGATTAACTATAACCCCGAAACAGTATCTACTGACTACGATATGTGCGACCGTCTGTACTTCGACGAGCTTTCTTTTGAACGTGTGCTCGATGTTATAGACCTCGAACAGCCGCGCGGCGTAATCGTATCCGTAGGCGGTCAGATTCCTAACAATCTGGCAATGAAACTCTATCGTCAGTCTGTTCCTGTATTGGGTACTTCGCCTGTTTCTATCGACCGCGCAGAGAACCGTAATAAATTCTCTGCCATGCTCGACCAGCTCGGCATCGACCAGCCGGCTTGGCAGGAACTTACCAGTCTGGAAGATGTGAAGGGCTTCGTTGAGAAAGTAGGCTATCCGGTATTGGTGCGTCCGTCGTATGTGCTTTCCGGTGCTGCAATGAATGTATGCTACGATGAAGAAGAATTGGAGAACTTCCTGAAAATGGCTGCCGAGGTTTCCAAGGAATATCCGGTAGTGGTTTCCCAGTTCCTGCAGAATACGAAAGAAATTGAGTTCGATGCCGTGGCACAGAACGGCGAGGTGGTGGAATATGCCATTTCCGAGCATGTTGAGTTTGCCGGTGTGCACTCCGGTGACGCTACGCTGGTATTCCCGGCACAGAAAATTTACTTCGCTACGGCACGCCGTATCAAGAAAATCAGTCGTCAGATTGCAAAGGAACTCAATATCTCCGGTCCTTTCAACATCCAGTTCCTGGCACGTAACAATGAGGTGAAAGTTATCGAATGTAACCTGCGTGCTTCACGTAGTTTCCCGTTTGTATCCAAAGTGCTGAAACGTAACTTTATCGAGACGGCCACGAAGATTATGCTGGATGCTCCTTACTCTCGTCCGGACAAGTCGGCGTTCGACATCGACTGGATTGGCGTGAAGGCTTCCCAGTTCTCATTCTCCCGCCTGCATAACGCAGACCCGGTATTGGGCGTGGATATGTCTTCTACGGGGGAAGTAGGCTGTATCGGCGACGACTTCTCCGAAGCATTGCTGAACTCCATGATTGCTACCGGTTTCAAGATTCCGCGTCCAGAAAAAGGTGTGATGTTCTCTTCCGGTGCAATGAAATCGAAAGTGGACTTGCTGGATGCCAGCCGCATGCTTTTTGCGAAGGGATATAAGATTTACGCTACGGCAGGTACCGCTGCATTCCTCAATGCGCACGGTGTAAGCACCGAAGCTGTGTTCTGGCCGGATGAACGTGCCGATGCGGAGAATAATGTAATGACAATGATTGCCGAGCATAAGTTCGACTTGATTGTAAATATTCCGAAGAACCACTCTAAACGCGAGCTGACCAACGGTTACAAGATTCGCCGCGGTGCTATCGACCATAATATTCCGTTGATTACGAATGCCCGTCTGGCAGGTGCTTTCATTGAAGCTTTCTGTGAGATGAAGATGGAAGATATCCAAATCAAGAGCTGGCAGGAATATAAATAAGCCGGTTGATATATTATTGTAATAAAGCGGACATCCGGCAACGGGTGCCCGTTTTCCTTAAATAAGCATTGGCATATGATAAAGAATATATTATTTGATATGGGCGGTGTGATATTCCGCCAGAATTCGGAAGAGGCTTTCCGCCGTTTTCGTGAAGCGGGAGTGAATACGGATGAGTATATGGGAGAATACGGCCAAAAGGGATTTTTCCTGGATGTAGAGACGGGAAAGATTGATGCCGGTGAGTTTTGCCGGAGAATGGCTGAGGCTGCCGGGCGCGAATCTGTCGGTTGGGATGAGGCGCAATATTGCTGGCTGGGCTTTATACGTGATGTGCCTCTGAACCGGCTTCACAATTTATTGAAGTTAAAAGAGGAGTATCACATTTGTCTGCTTAGCAATACTAATCCGTTTATTATGGCTTTTACCCGCAGTGATAAGTTCAGTGACGAACATAAACCGATAAGCGATTATTTTGATACGCTGTTTTGCAGCTATGAAATGCAGGCTTACAAGCCTGAACCGGATATTTTCCTGAAAGCATTGGCTGCTGACGGTATGAAAGCTGAAGAAACGATATTTGTAGATGACAGTTTAAAGAATATCAAGGCGGCGGAAGCACTTGGCATACGCGGATTGCATGTGGCTCCCGATGAAGACTGGATGGAGAAACTGACGGCATTGCTGCATATATGTAATGGCTTGTAGTATATTGTACAATAAAAATGGATAAGAATATGGATGAGGTAGATAAAATGCGGAGTTCACAATTGGCGAATACGGCTTCCCCGGAAATTCAAGAGCGTTTTAAACGTGCGAAAAAACTGTTGCTGAAGCTGAACGCTATGAGCGGTTATGAGGAAGAATGCCGGAGCGTATTGGAAGAATTGATACCCGGTATTCCAGCTTCTGCCACTATTTGCCCGCCTTTTTGTTGCGATCATGGTGATGGTATCCGCCTTGGGGAACATGTCTTTATCAACTCCAATTGTACTTTTCTGGACGGTGGCTATATCACTGTTGGGGCATATACGCTGATAGGGCCTTGTGTGCAGATTTATACCCCTCAACACCCGTTTGATTATCTGGAGAGGCGTATAGAGCAGGAGTATGCCTATCCGGTGACGATAGGTGAAGATTGCTGGATTGGCGGTGGCGCTGTTATTTGTCCCGGGGTAACTATTGGCGACCGTTGCATTATAGGTGCGGGAAGTGTAGTGACCAAAGATATTCCGTCCGATTGTGTGGCTGTTGGGAATCCGGCAAAGGTAATCCGCAAAAATGATATAAAAAAGTGATGCGGCTAATTGCTTGAAATTCAATAGTAGTTAATGTTGTGCGAAAAAAAACTTGAAAAATAAATGGCGAAAGTTTTGGTAATTTCAAAATAAGCTGTACCTTTGCATCGCTTTTGAAACGGAAGTGTACGGGCGTTTAGCTCAGCTGGTTCAGAGCATCTGCCTTACAAGCAGAGGGTCGGCGGTTCGAATCCGTCAACGCCCACACAAAAAAAACAAGCACTTTCGTTTATCAAAAGGGCGTTTAGCTCAGCTGGTTCAGAGCATCTGCCTTACAAGCAGAGGGTCGGCGGTTCGAATCCGTCAACGCCCACACATTGTTACGGATTTTAGCTTTGTATATAGTATGCAAAGCTATTTTTTTATTCTGAAACTTCATTTTTTTAATTTATTTCCCCATTATACCTGATTACTCGGAAAAAAGCCGTAATTTTGCAATCCGATAATTATCATAAATACGACGTATGGAACTTGATTTACTTACCGCAATCTCCCCGATTGACGGTCGCTACAGGGGCAAGACAGATGCTTTGGCTGCCTATTTCTCAGAATTCGCACTGATAAAATACCGTGTACAGGTTGAAGTGGAATATTTTATAACCTTATGTGAACTGCCTTTGCCTCAGTTGAAAGGGGTGAATAAGGATGTATTCGAAACTTTGAGAAATATTTACCGTAATTTTTCAGAAGCCGATGCCGGACGTATCAAGGATATTGAAAGCGTAACCAACCATGATGTGAAGGCTGTTGAATATTTTTTGAAAGAAGAATTTGATAAGTTAGGCGGAATGGACGACTATAAAGAGTTTATCCACTTCGGGCTGACTTCACAAGATATTAACAATACTTCTATTCCTTTGTCTGTAAAAGAGGCATTGGACCAGGTGTATTATCCGCAGATAGAGGAATTGATAGCGCAACTCCGTGCTTATGCTGAAGAGTGGGCGAATATTCCGATGCTCGCCAAAACGCACGGACAGCCGGCTTCTCCTACTCGTCTGGGAAAAGAGATAATGGTGTTTGTATATCGTTTGGAACGCCAACTGGTTGCATTGAAGGCTTGTCCGGTTACTGCTAAGTTTGGCGGTGCTACGGGAAATTATAATGCACATCATGTGGCTTATCCGGAATATGACTGGAAAGCTTTCGGCACTAAGTTCGTTGCAGAGAAACTGGGGTTGGAGCGCGAAGAATATACGACTCAGATTTCCAATTATGATAATCTGTCTGCTATCTTCGATGCGATGAAGCGAATTAATACGGTGATGATTGATATGAACCGTGACTTCTGGCAGTATATCTCCATGGAATATTTCAAGCAGAAGATCAAGGCTGGTGAGGTTGGTTCGAGTGCAATGCCGCATAAGGTGAATCCGATTGATTTTGAAAATGCCGAAGGTAATCTGGGCATAGCAAACGCTATCCTTGAACATCTGGCTGTGAAGTTGCCGGTGTCACGTTTGCAGCGCGACCTGACGGATTCTACCGTATTGCGTAATGTGGGCGTTCCGTTCGGACATATCATAATAGCCATTCAGAGTTCATTGAAAGGATTGCGTAAGCTGCTGTTGAACGAAACGGCTATCTATCGCGATTTGGATAACTGCTGGAGTGTTGTGGCCGAGGCCATTCAAACAATCCTGCGCCGTGAGGCATATCCGCATCCTTACGAAGCGCTGAAAGCATTGACACGTACCAATCAGGCTATCACAGAGAATTCTATCAAGGAATTCATAGAAGAATTGAATGTAAGCGAAGATATAAAAAAAGAATTACGTGCAATTACTCCCCATACATATACGGGGCTTTAAGAAGCGACAAGGGAAACCGGAGATTTCAACTTTTTTAATCCGGAATTTGTTATAAGCTAAAATAAAGGTAATTAGAGATAAAGAAAGAATGGCCGTGAGGCCAGTAGGTTTAATTTTATTCGAATAAAACAATGAGTACAGAAAATGAAACTTGGCGTGATGCTTCTTCTTCAGAGGAGAATTCAGGCGCCGGCCGTGATGGTAACCAATTTAACAGAGAGGGAAGCTATAGTCGCCCGTCTTATAACCGTGAAAATGGTGACCGCCCTTATCGTCCGAGATTTAATAGTGAAAATGGCGACCGTCCGCAACGTTCGTACAGCAGTGACCGTCCTTACCGTCAGCGCTTTAATCCGAATGCGGAAAATGGCGACCGTCCTCAGCGTTCCTATAACAACGACCGTTCTTACCGTCCTCGCTATAATAGTGAAGGTGGCGACCGTCCTCAACGCTCTTACGGTAACAATGCCGGCGGTGACCGTCCTTACCGTCCCCGTTATAACAGTGAAGGTGGCGACCGTCCTCAGCGCTCTTACGGCAACAATACCGGCGGTGACCGTCCTTATCGTCCCCGTTATAACAGTGAAGGTGGCGACCGTCCTCAGCGTCCTTACGGTAACAATGCCGGCGGTGATCGTCCTTATCGTCCCCGTTATAATAGTGAAGGTGGCGACCGTCCTCAGCGTCCTTATGGTAACAATGCTGGTGGTGACCGCCCTTTCCGTCCGCGCTATAACTCGAACGGTGACCGTCCTCAACGCCCTTATGGCAACAGAGACAGCTACAGCCGCCCGATTCGCCGTACGGGAGATTACGATCCCAATGCCAAGTACAGTAAGAAGAAACAGATAGAGTATAAAGAACAGTTTGTCGATCCGAACGAACCGATTCGTTTGAATAAGTTTTTGGCTAATGCCGGTGTATGCTCGCGTCGTGAAGCGGATGAGTTTATTACGGCAGGCGTAGTGTCTGTAAACGGAGAAGTGGTTACGGAATTGGGTACTAAGATTAAGCGTGGCGATGAAGTGAAGTTTCACGACCAGACGGTCAGCATCGAACGTAAGATATATGTCCTGTTGAACAAGCCGAAAGATACGGTGACAACTTCCGATGACCCGCAGGCGCGTCGTACTGTAATGGACTTGGTGAAAGGTGCTTGTGACGAACGTATCTATCCGGTAGGTCGTCTGGACCGTAATACTACGGGGGTATTGTTGCTGACGAACGATGGCGACCTGGCTTCCAAGCTGACCCATCCCAAGTATCTGAAAAAGAAAATATATCATGTGCATTTGGATAAGAATCTGACTAAAGCCGATATGGAGCAGATTGCAGCCGGTATTCAGTTGGACGATGGTGAAATCCAGGCAGATGCTATCAGCTATACGGATGATTTCAAAAAAGATGAAGTGGGCATAGAAATCCACTCCGGCAAGAACCGTATCGTGCGTCGTATTTTCGAATCGCTGGGATACAAGGTCGTGAAGCTGGATCGTGTATTCTTTGCCGGCTTAACCAAGAAAGGCTTGCGTCGCGGCGAGTGGCGTTACCTCACGGAACAAGAGGTGAACTTCCTGCGCATGGGCTCTTTCGAATAATATATATAATCAAGTTATAATAACTGTTTTATGGAAAAGATTAGTAGAACAAAGATTGTTGACCTGCTGAAGCGCGAGGATTTTGGCGCTATGGTCAACGTGAAAGGTTGGGTTCGTACCCGCAGAGGTAGTAAGCAAGTTAATTTTATCGCGCTGAACGACGGTTCTACAATAAATAATGTGCAGATTGTGGTGGATTTGGCAAACTTCGATGAGCAGATGCTGAAAGAAATTACCACAGGAGCTTGTTTGAGCGTGAACGGTGTGCTGACGGAATCGGTAGGCTCCGGTCAGAAAGCTGAAATCCAGGCACGTGAAATTGAAGTGTTGGGTACTTGCGACAATACGTATCCTTTGCAGAAAAAAGGGCACTCTATGGAGTTCCTTCGCGAGATAGCCCATCTGCGTCCTCGTACGAATACATTCGGTGCTGTGTTCCGTATCCGTCACAATATGGCTATTGCCATTCATGAATTCTTCCATAAGAAAGGGTTCTTCTATTTTCATACGCCTATCATTACGGCTTCCGACTGCGAAGGAGCCGGACAGATGTTTCAGGTTACTACGATGAACCTTTATGATTTGAAGAAAGACGAAAACGGTTCTATTATTTACGATGACGATTTTTTCGGAAAGCAGGCGAGTCTGACGGTTTCCGGTCAGTTGGAAGGTGAACTTGCCGCTACGGCGTTGGGCGCTATCTATACGTTCGGGCCTACGTTCCGTGCGGAAAACTCCAATACTCCCCGTCACTTGGCTGAGTTCTGGATGGTGGAGCCGGAAGTTGCGTTCAATGACATTACCGATAACATGGACTTGGCGGAAGAATTCATCAAGTTCTGCGTACAGTGGGCTTTGGATAACTGCGCCGATGATGTGAAGTTCTTGAATGATATGTTTGACAAGGGTTTGATAGAGCGCTTGCAAGGTGTACTGAAAGAAAACTTCGTTCGTCTGCCTTATACGGAAGGCATCAAGATTCTGGAAGAAGCCGTAGCACAGGGACATAAGTTTGAATTCCCCGTATACTGGGGGGTCGACTTGGCTTCCGAGCACGAACGTTATTTGGTGGAAGACCACTTCAAGCGTCCGGTTATCCTAACGGATTATCCGAAAGAAATCAAGGCGTTCTATATGAAGCAGAACGACGATGGTAAAACGGTACGTGCTATGGATGTGCTCTTCCCGAAGATTGGCGAGATAATCGGCGGCTCCGAGCGTGAGTCCGATTATGCTAAACTGATGAACCGCATCGAAGAACTCCATATTCCGATGAAAGATATGTGGTGGTATCTTGATACCCGCAAGTTTGGTACGTGCCCGCACTCAGGCTTCGGATTGGGCTTTGAACGTCTGTTGCTGTTTGTAACCGGTATGACTAATATTCGTGACGTGATACCGTTCCCGCGTACTCCGCGCAATGCGGAGTTCTAACCGCCGAAGAACGAAATAAAATATCCTTGACGGATAAGCCCGCATAAACTTTGGTTTATGCGGGCTTTTTTATCGGATAAACTGTTATTTTCTCGAAATAAATCTTTATATTTGTGTCAATAGGAATGGCATAGCGTTAACCAATATCATACGAATATGAAAAAGAATTATTTCTTTACCATGCTGGCAGTGGTGCTGCTTGCGGTAACAGGAGTCCGGGCGCAGGATAAGGCTGCTTTTGAGCCGGCGCATCTGGAAGGTATTTGGCAGTTGTGTCATTATGTGTCTGAAAATCCGGAAATTCCCGGAACATTGAAGCCGAGTAATACATTTAAGGTGCTGAGCGATGACGGTCGTATTGTTAACTTCACGATACGGCCCGGTGCAGATGCCATTATTACGGGGTATGGTACCTATCGGCAAATATCGGGTACAGCCTATAAGGAAAGTATCGAGAGGAACATCCATCTGCCTATGTTGGATAATAAGGACAATATCCTTGAATTTGAAATGGGTGAGGGAGGTGTGATGTACCTGAAATACTTTATCGCAAAAGATTTAAACGGAAATGAACTGAATACATGGTTCCATGAAACATGGAAACGGGTAAATATGCCATCCGCGTTTCCGGTAGATATTGTTCGGTAGTATAAAACGAATGTTGTTTTTATGTCCCTTGCGCAAATCCGGAAAATTTTCTGTTTATAAGTGTTTGCGTGTGCGGGCGGGAACTTTTAAAATTCTCTTCCGAGGAAATCTGTATTTCCTCGGAAGAGAATTTCTTTTTGTTGTATATCAGCCATGTGCAAATCAAAAAAAAGAAGAAAACGTTTGCCAGTTATAAGAAAATCCGTACCTTTGCAAGCCGATTATTATCTCATAAGGATAAGCATTTAATTCATAGCGGATTAATCTCCCTTTGTCCGAGGCGGTTGATTCGTGGTGAAGCAAAAATTTAGTAGTAACATTTAAAAAAACAATTAAGAGTGGATACTTTAAGTTACAAGACCATTTCTGCAAACAAAGCTACAGTGACTAAAGAATGGGTCATTGTTGACGCTACAGACCAGGTATTGGGTCGTCTGGGCGCAAAAGTTGCGAAACTGTTGAGAGGAAAGTATAAACCTAACTTTACTCCTCACGTAGATTGCGGCGATAATGTAATCATTATCAATGCCGACAAAGTAAAATTAACCGGTAACAAGTGGAATGACAAGGTATATCTGTCATACACAGGCTATCCCGGCGGTCAGAGAGAAATCACTCCTGCTCGTTTGCAGGCAAAACCGAACGGTGATGACAAGTTGCTGAGAAAAGTAGTAAAGGGTATGCTGCCTAAAAATAAGTTGGGCGCCAAATTGCTGGGTAATATGTATGTATATGCCGGCAGCGAGCACAAACATGATGCTCAGAACCCGAAAATGATTGATATTAACGCACTTAAATAAGAGATAATGGAAGTAGTAAATGCATTAGGCAGACGTAAAAGTGCAATTGCACGTATTTTCGTAAGCGAAGGTACTGGAAAGATTACTATTAACAAGAGAGACCTCGCAGAGTACTTTCCATCAAGCATTCTTCAGTATGTAGTTAAACAACCGTTGAACAAGCTGGGTGTTGCTGAAAAGTACGACATCAAAGTAAACCTCTGCGGTGGCGGTTTCACCGGACAGTCTCAGGCATTGCGTCTTGCAATTGCTCGCGCTTTGGTGAAAATCAATGCTGAAGATAAAGCTGCTCTCCGTGCTGAAGGCTTCATGACTCGCGATCCCCGTTCTGTTGAACGTAAGAAACCGGGACAGCCGAAAGCTCGTCGTAGATTCCAGTTCAGTAAACGTTAAGAGTTGGAGAACGGTTGGGGCGGACAAGTTGCTTAATTCTCGACTTTCACCTCTCAACTCTCAACTGAAAAAGCGTTTAGTATCTAAACTACCGGGACTCTTCATTCGGATAGGCTACCCGGCGGTTGGTTTAGAAAAAACAAAAAAGAAAGTAAACGATTTAAAGATTAAAACAAAATGTCAAGAACTAATTTTGATACATTATTGGAAGCCGGTTGTCACTTCGGTCACTTGAAAAGAAAGTGGAACCCTGCAATGGCTCCTTATATCTTCATGGAGCGCAATGGTATTCATATCATTGACCTCAACAAGACGGTTGCTAAAATTGACGAAGCTGCTGAAGCTTTGAAGCAAATCGCTAAATCAGGAAAGAAAGTCCTGTTTGTTGCTACTAAAAAACAAGCTAAGCAGGTGGTTGCCGATAAGGCTGCATCTGTAAATATGCCTTATGTAATCGAGCGTTGGCCGGGTGGTATGTTGACTAACTTCCCGACTATCCGTAAGGCTGTGAAGAAAATGGCTACTATCGATAAGTTGACCAATGATGGTACTTATTCAAACCTTTCTAAGAGAGAAGTTCTGCAAATCTCTCGTCAGCGTGCTAAATTGGAGAAGAACTTAGGCTCTATCGCTGATTTGACTCGTTTGCCGTCA
>ERZ1504996.512-NODE-512-length-11857-cov-4.048043_pt1 | contig 11857 bp, 8 predicted proteins | sample MGYA00572424_ERZ1504996 | MGnify/ENA primary metagenome ERZ1504996 (study PRJEB39906, sample SAMEA3182051) | gut metagenome | biome: human; feature: gut; material: Stool; isolation source: human stools | place: Canada | collected 2012-03-07 ...
CTGCTATTTTGTTCGGCAGCCCCGGCTGTCGTTATGCCAAATCTTACCCGTAACCGACAAGCCGAAGCTGACCGTTGGGCAGATTCCGTATATGCCTCGTTGTCAGAGCGTCAACGTATAGCCCAGCTTATTTTCCCTAAGGTGGTGCCGACGCAGGGCGATGCCTCTAAGGCAACTATTCGCCGCCTGATACAGCGCGAGGGCTGCGGCGGCCTGCTCTTTACCGAAGGCTCTGCTGCCGACCATATCAAAATGGCCTCGTATGCCCAGTCTATGGCTAAAGTGCCAGTGCTTATGACCTTTGATGGCGAGTGGGGACTTGCTATGCGCATACCCGATAGCCCGCGATTTCCACAAAATATGGCTCTTGGTGCGATAAGCGACTACAGGCTTATATATGACTATGGTCGCGAAATGGCCCGTGAATGTCGTCTTGCCGGTGTACATGTCAATTTTGCCCCCGATGCCGATGTCAATTCCAATCCGGCCAATCCCGTTATTGGTTTTCGTTCTTTCGGCGAAGACCCCGACAGGGTGGCGAAAACCGCTGTGGCCTATTCGCTTGGCCTCGAAGATGGCGGAGTGCAGTCTGTAGCAAAGCATTTCCCAGGCCACGGCGATACCGATGTCGATTCCCACAAGGCGCTTCCGTCGGTAGGGCATAGCCGTGCGCGGCTCGATAGTACCGACCTTGTGCCATTCAAAGAATACATAGGGGCCGGGTGCTCTGGCATTATGGTCGGCCATATTGCTGTGCCGGCCCTCGATGCCTCCGGTAAGCCGGCGTCACTGTCGGCTGTAGTCACCGACAAATTACTACGCCGGGAGCTTGGCTTCAACGGTCTGATTTATACCGATGCCCTCGGTATGAAAGGCGCAAGCACGAGCGCTACGAATGCCTCACTTTCTGCCCTCATGGCAGGTGCCGATGTTCTCTTATGTCCGTCCAACCCCGCAAATGATATCGATGTCATAGCCCAGGCCGTAGCCTCTGGTAAGATTTCCCGCGACGTGATTGAAGACAGGTGCAAACGCCTGCTGCGATATAAATATCTCCTCGATGCCGGGCACAAGACCCCGGGCTCGGCCGACAGCATACGCAGTGCCATTAATTCACCCGGGGCAGAGGCTTTGGTCAAGCGTCTTGCCGCAGCCTCGATGACCGTACTCAAGAATGAGAATTCTCTCCTACCTCTCGCCACTACGAATGTCTCGGTTGTAAATATTGGAGCCAAGAATGATAACGAGTTTACCGAGACCGTAGCGCACTATGCCGATATACACGGTGCCAAACCCGACGTGGTGGTCGCCGGTGTGTATAACGATAACGCTGTGTCGCGCGAGAAGTTTGCCAGACTGGCTTCCACGTCGCCCAACCTTGTCGGTGTCTTCTTTGTAAATCCGTATAAGATGAAGAAATTTGCGGCCTCATTGCCTAAATGTAAGGCTGTAGTACTGGCCTACGACACCATTTCTGCGTCGCAAATAAGCGCTGCCGAGGCACTTTTTGGCGGCATAGCGGTCAATGGCAAGTTGCCGGTCAATCTTAACGGTGTGGCCAAGGTTGGTGATGGCATAGCGTTGCCAAAAACACGCCTCGGTTTTTCATCACCGGTTGCCCAGGGCCTGGCTCCGTGGCTTACCGATAGTATCGATGCCGTTGTAGGCAAAGCGATACGTAGCGGGGCTATTCCCGGATGTCAGATATTGGTGGCCAGGAGCGGCGATATAGTTTTAGACAAAGCGTATGGACGTCTGGGCGCCCCCGGTAGTCCGCGCGTCGACAGGGAGACAGTCTATGACCTTGCGTCGGTTTCGAAAGCCATCGGCACACTGCCAGGTATCATGAAGGCTTACGACATGGGCTTGATAGCTCTTGACGATAGCATCGTGCGGTATATCCCCCAGGTCACTGACTCGGCAAAACGTCGGGTGACTTTGCGTGAATTGCTTTATCACCAGAGCGGTATGCCGGCTTCGCTCAACATGTTCGAGGTCATGGTAGACACGGATAGTTACACTGGCAAACTGATACGCCCACGTCGCGACAAAGCCCATACAATCAAGGTCTACAATCGGGTCTGGGCTAACAATACGGCCCGTATGCGTCGTGATATAGTCAAGACGGTGAAGAGTAACGATTACCCAGTCGAGGCTGCCCGAGGGCTTTTTACCGGACGTCAGACTTACGACACGGTGATGAAGCGCATATATGATATACCGTTGAGGTCGAGCAAAGATTACAATTATTCGTGCCTTAATTTCTGCCTGTTGATGGATATCGAGCAACGTGTTACCGGTCGCGGTCATGATGCTTTTGTGGCAGAAGAAATATTCGCCCCGGTAGGCGCTTACCGCACAGGCTACAGGCCGCTTACTTGGACTGATATATCCACTGTGGCACCGACCGAACACGACCGTTTCTTGCGTAAACAAACCCTCCAGGGATATGTGCACGATGAGTTGGCTGCCTTTTCCGGCGGCGTACAAGGCAACGCCGGCTTGTTTAGCAATGCCGGCGATATTGCCAAAGTCTGCCAGATGTTGCTCAATGACGGAATCTATGGTGGTAATAGGATATTGTCGCCGGAGACAGCCCGTTTGTTCACTACTGATAAAAGCCCTACATGCCGTCGCGGCCTTGGTTTTGACAAACCCGATATGGAAAACCCCGATTATTCACCCACGTGCGACGAAGCTTCGGCCGAGGTATTCGGGCACCTCGGTTTTACCGGTACTGTTTTCTGGGTCGACCCTAAATACGATTTGATATTTGTGTTCTTGACAAACCGTGTCTATCCTACACGTGATAATGCAGCTTTCAGTCAGAGCAACATCCGTCCGCATTTGTTCTCGCTGGTCTATAAGTCGCTTGAAAATGAATAGGGTAATTATTACTACACTTGTCTTGTCGGCATGGTTCTTTGCTATGGCATCTGAGCCCGTCGATACGACCTATCGTCGTGTGCCGCGAACTATTGTGGCCGTTGGCGGCGCGGCGGTAGTGAATATAGCTGTTACCGAGGGACTCAAACATAGTGTGCATGAATTGAGACCCGACAGGAGTGAGAATAATTCTTTCCCGTCGCGGCATACGTCGTGGGCCTTCACGGCATCGACTGTGTTGTCGAATGAGCTATACCACTACAGCCCGTGGTGGAGCATTGCCGCGCAGGCAGCTTCCTCGGGGGTGGGCATACAGCGTGTCACCTCGCGCCGGCATTGGGGCAGCGACGTTGTCGCCGGTGCTGTTACGGGCATAGTCTCTACAGAATTGGCTTATTTCGTTAGCCGTAAGATTTTCGATATGCCGTCGCCATATACAACCTCGGTGACATGCGATTTCCGGCCGTCATTCGGCATGTCGACCGAGGCTATATTGCCCCTTGGTGATAATGGAGACCGTGATATATGCACAGGTTTCGGTATGGCCATGCGCTTCCGCCTCCCGCTCTCAGAACATTGGGGGCTTGCGGCAACTATGAGGGGGGCTTCCTTTCCTGTAAAGATTGACGGGCGGTATTGCGCTCCGTTGTCGGCAGTCGCATTACAACTCGGGGCGGCCGGTCATTTTACGTTGCCTTGCGATAAACTTGCTCTGGTATGCCATGCTGAAATTGGGCCGCGTCGCTGGATGGGTGACAGCCGGGTGCGAAATAATAAATACTCCTTTTGTGGCGATGCCGGTATAGGCCTCGAATGGCATCTTACTCCAAACTATGGTTTCCGGGGTCAGGCAGCATACGGATATTCTGCATCGTCCGACGCGGTTCAGGCCATTACCTTATCGGTCAGTTCGCTCGTGCTCTTCTGAGTGTGTACGGTCTGCCGTATCTTAAACCCGGTCCATGCCATTAGAAGCGACATTAGCGGCGACAGGTAGTTAAACACACAGAAGGGCAGATAGGTCACGGTAGCTACGCCGAGGACGGCCGACTGCGTCACGCCGCACGAATTCCATGGTATCAATACCGATGTTACAGACACCGAGTCTTCGAGCGTGCGGCTTAGCAGCCGTGGCTCGAGACCGACACGGCGATATGCGTTGCGGTACATATTGCCACCGATAATTATTGAAAGATACTGGTCGGCTGTGCAACTGTTGAGAAACAGTCCGGAAGCAACCGTGCTCCCGACCATTGGCAGACGCCTCTTGATGCGGCTTGTGAGCGTATGGGTAAGGACAGAGAGCATGCCGGTACCAATCATTACCGTGCCAAAAGTCATCGCGCTAAGTACAAGGGCTATGGTCGAGAACATGCCTGTGATACCCGAGGTGCTTACCAGATTGTCGAAGAGCTCGTGGCCGGTGGTAAACAAAGTCTCGCCCCACAACAAGGCTAAAGACGTAGTAATGCCTGTCGAAAAGCCATTGACTCCGAGCCATTCGGTGATACCGGGTTGGAAAATGAATATGCCGGCAAGCCCGAGCATCGCACTGGTGAAGAGTACAATCAATGTAGGCACGCGCATGGCAATGAGGGCAAAAGTTATAGCCGGTATGACCAATACCCAGGGGGTAAGGTTGAATTGAGATGCCAATAATCCGCAAACTTCACCGGTATCTATTTGTGACGACGGGTCTGCTGTAAGACCGGCAAGCAAGAACACGATAAGTGCCACGCCCATGGCGGGTATCGACGTAAGCATCAGGTAGCGTATGTGTTTAAACAAGTCGACACCGCATGCCGACGATGCCACGACGGTCGTGTCGCTCAAAGGCGAAATCTTGTCGCCGAAATATGCTCCGGAGATTATGGCGCCTGCAATCCAGCCCGGATGAAATCCCATTACTGTGCCTATGCCCATAAAAGCCACACCTATCGTTGCTATCGTGCTCCACGAACTGCCGGTGAGCACCGATATCACGCCGCATACCATACAGCTAACCACAAGGAAGAAGGTGGGGCTGAGCATACGCAGACCGTAGTCGATTAGCACGGGAACTACCCCCGACAGCATCCATGTGGCTGATACCATGGCAATAAATACCAGCATCGGCACTGCGGGCAAAATCTGGCGCGCACTGCGGTAAAGCCCCACTGTCATGCCTCGTCGGCCAATGTTTCCGTTGACAGCAGATAATATCAATGCCAGTGCCGAAGAACTCAGCAAGGCAATCACGCTAAAGTCTGAGATAGAGTCGGCGCCGGCAAAAATAAGTACGCCGACAAGAAATAGGAGTAACGCGGCCACCGGCGCAGCCGACAGTGCGAGGGACGGTGTTTTATGCGTGCTACTATTAAGTACTTTGTTGTTCAATTCCTTTTTACCTTTTCGATGTTCAAATTACAAAATTAACGATAAAATATCGACTATTGATATACCTTGACGATAATTAAATGTTAATAATTGTTTTCGGGCGCTTGAGACGCAACTTTCTAATATTAATTAAGATAATACAACACAAAAATGTGTGACTTTTAATGAAAAAAACGTAACTTTGAGGAAAAATTTTACTTATCTTTAAATTTCACTTCTTAATCCATGAAACCTTACGTATTAGGTATTGACATAGGTGGCACCAACACGGTGTTTGGCATTGTCGATGCACGTGGCAATGTGATTGCCAGTAGTTCTGTAAAGACAGGCAAGCACAATAAGTTCGAAGACTATCTTGACGAATTATATACCGAAGCCTCGCGTCTGATTGACGCAAACGATGCCACAGATAAAATCCAGGGCATAGGTATCGGGGCCCCCAATGCCAACTACTATACAGGCTGCATTGATGATGCTGTCAACCTGCCTTGGCCCACACTGCCGTTGGCAAAGCTGGTCAGCGAGAAATTCGGTATTCCCGTAGCTGTCACAAATGATGCCAATGCAGCAGCCCTTGGCGAGATGACATATGGCGCAGCCCGTGGTATCAAAGACTTCATCATGATTACGCTCGGCACAGGTGTTGGTTCGGGTATCGTAATCAACGGCCAGGTGGTGTATGGTCACGACGGTCTTGCCGGCGAACTGGGCCATATATGTGTCAAGCGTCACAATGGCAGGCAGTGCAACTGCGGTCGCACAGGCTGTCTCGAAACCTACTGCTCTGCGACCGGTGTGGCGCGTACAGCCCGTGAATTTCTCGAAATACGCACCGACCCGTCGCTGTTGCGCAACCTCGATATAGACTCAATCACGTCGAAAGATGTGTACGACGCTGCTATCCAAGGCGATGCCTTGGCAAAGGAGATATTTGACTATACCGGCACGATACTTGGCGAGGCTATGGCTGACATGATGACGTTCTCATCGCCTGCGGCGTTCATACTCTTTGGCGGTCTGGCCAAGAGTGGTGACCTGTTGATGCGTCCGCTCAAAGAAGCAATGGACCGCAACATGCTCTCTATGTATAAAGGCAAGGCGAAAGTACTCCTTAGCGAACTCAAAGAGGCCGATGCCGCCGTCCTCGGTGCTTCGGCTCTCGGCTGGGAAGCTAAATAAATATATTCTACGATAAAAATCAGGCCCCGGATTACCTCTCTATCCGGGGCCTGATTATTTATCATGGTTTTAGTCCCATGTATATTTCTTTTGTTTGCCTATATGGGAGCGTAGGTGTCGGCATATACGGCGTAGTGGATACGTTATCGAGTACCAGGGGATTGTGATAAGCAGCGGACGCGACTTCAGTGCTTTCATGGCCGGGCGCCACGTCGCGATATCGAGTATCAGCATCGCCAACACTATGACAGCTCCGATAATTGCTGGCTGCATGTTTGGATATGACATATATGCTGCTAATGCCGAGGTGACTATTGCTGCAATTTGTAGCCAGCCGATAAGGCCGAATATAAATCTTGGGCGACGTTTTATGTGACTCTCGGTAAAGATGCGCCTGAGCACCCTCTCGGTAAACAGGCGTGGATGGTTGCCTTGGCGAAGACGGACGATTGACTCGTCGGAGAGTTCGACAACGGTGTTGTCGCGACGTGCGATTTCGCTGATGAAAATATCATCGTCGCCGTAGTGCATGTTGAGCGAACGGGCAAAACCTTTGTTTCGCAAAAATGCCTGCTTGCGATATGCGATATTATATTCCGTACCTCTGAAAGGATGTCGGGCAATCGCCGTGCCAATCCACCTCACGCTCTCTGCCACATGGTCGAATGCCCGTCGGCGTGCCCCAAACGCATGGTCTTCGTCGGGTGCGATATACGAGTATCCAAGTACGATTTCGGCTTTGCTGTCGCGGTCAAATGGCCGCATCATACGTTTTAGCCATAAAGGTGATTCGATATCAGCCGCTGTGGTGGTGAGTACGACAATGTCATAACGGGCAGCTTTGATGCCGAGGGTTAGGGCGAGTTTTTTGCGAGACAAGTTCACTACGCCTTGAGGTGTGAATGTCAGGTAGATATTGTTGTGGGTCGCCCTGAGCATCGACACGATGTCGCGTACCTCGACTGACTCGCCCTCGTTGACCACTATCACCTCGTAGGCGGCAGGGTAGTCCTGGTTGAGCAGGGTGCGCAACATATCTTCGAGACTGTCTGACTCGCCCTGCGAGTATATCACTATTGATGCCGGCAGATAGTCTGCATCTGGTTTGTCGGGGCGTTCACGGTCTGCGCGGCGTCGGAACGTGACGACCGACCGCACTCGCAACATATAGATAGCTGCCAAGAGTACGACACAAACAAAGGCTGCACACAGCAGCCATAGAGAGGTGTCGGATATTATAGGTGACAAATACATTTCTTTTTTGTTTATCGGGTGCAAAATTAACAAAAATTTCAATACCGACAATAAATAATGAAAATGTATCTTTTATGCAGTTCGGCGGCCGTTAGAAATTATATCCCAGCGATATCGCTATCGTATTGCGGTGTATACGTATTTTCTTGTCTTTGTCGCCATATCTTGCAAGCGGGGTAAAGGCTATCCCCGTGGTTATGCCAACATAATAATCATGGGCAAACGTCATGCTCAGTCGTATGGCCCATCCCGCATCGACATGCTTCCATCCGTGATTGAAGAGGTTGATTTTCTTGTCGGGCAAAGGGTCTGGAGCCTCAAGGTTGGGACTCAGTTGCTGACGTGCGTACAAATTCACATTCAGGTAGGGGCCCGTGGCAACCGACATGTCTAATTGAGGGGAGATACTAAACTTGTATCCGGTAAGCAAAGGTATGCGGAGTCCGTAATATTTGGCAGCATCTTCATAGTAATATTCATTGTCAAAAGTTACGAGGTCTTTTGATGACATGCCGGTATAATAGAAGAATAATCCGGGCTCTAAGTAAAACCCCTTGGGCAGTGAGATACGTGCAATTCCGCCAAGAGAGAACCCCGCGCCTGTATCATAGACGCTGCGCCCTCCGCCGGGTATTGTGACGTCCATCGACAGTCTTGCTCCGTAGGTTACGGCAGGCTCGGTCTGCTGGGCGTGCATCGACAGCGCGCAAAGGGCGAGTATAGATGCGAAGATTAGTTTGCGTGTCATTGTGATGTTCTTTAATATATAATATACATGCAGCACGGCTGTTTTGTTCGTAAGAAATTTTGTATATTTGCCTGCAAATGTCGATACAATAAGCCTGTCGGTCGATTATCAGGAGTATTATTGCCGTTATGGCTGTATTTTTGAAATAAAAAACATAATGAGTGAACAAGGAAACGGCAGTAGGGGCAAGCTGGTAAATGCAGCTTCGCATCTTATTTTTATCATCATACTCTTTATATTGCCCGAGGTTATGATGGCCATAGCCATACCGCATAGGCATAGTTTCGTTTTCTATCCCGGTTTCTATTTCAAGACGCTTGTCTATATTGCAGTGTTCTATATCAACTATCTGTGGGTCATCGACCGCACACTTGTCTTGGGCAACGACAGGCGTAAGATAGGCATATTCATCGCGGCCAATATCGCACTTATTATCGCATGTCTTGTCTTGTGCTGGATTGCATCAAACGTATGGTTCCCGGCTCCTCCGCGCAAGGCGCGCCGTCCGCAGCCAGAGCATTATGTGATGCTCAAGACGGCTTCGTTTTTCTTGCGCGACATAGTGATGCTTGTCCTCACCATAGCACTGGCTGTCGCTCTGAGACTGTCGTCGAAATGGAAAGATTTCCAGCGGCAGCGCCAGGAACTTCTTGCCGACCAGCGCGCAGTCGAACTTGATAATCTTAAAAGCCAGCTCAATCCACATTTTTTATTTAATACGCTAAATACCATTTACGCACTTATTTCGGTCGCCCCCGATAAAGCGCAAGGAGCTGTGCATCGCCTCTCCGGCTTGTTACGCTATATGCTTTATGAGGACGAGTCGCGCGTACACCTCGACCAGGAGGCTGATTTTATCGAAAACTATGTAACGCTGATGCGGTTGCGTCTCGCCGGCAGGGAAGCACGGTTGAGCATCAGTCTCGAAGACCACGGCGGCGACAATGTGCCCCCGCTGCTGTTTATCCCATTGGTCGAAAATGCGTTTAAATATGGTGTGACCGGCGATGATGATACGCCTATCGATATAAATATATATATTGACGGTGGCGACGTGGTGTGTACGACTTCTAACACTTATACCGCCACCGCCGTTACCTCCGACCGGCCGAACTCCGGTATCGGCCTTGCGAACCTGCGCCGACGGCTTTCGCTCATCTATGGCGGCAGGGCGTCGCTCAATACCACATCTGACGGACATTCGTATAATGCCACACTACGTATACCGCTATGACACAAATGATTGAAACACTCGTTGTTGACGATGAGCCTCTTGCAGCCGCTCTAATTCGCTCTTATGTGGAGCGAACACCGTTTCTTCATCTTGCAGGAGAGGTGCATACTGCCGAGGAAGCGCTCGATATTATGGCCAAAGGCAATATCGAGCTTGTATATCTCGATATCAAAATGCCCAGGCTTTCGGGTATGCAGGTGGCGCGGATGTTGCCGCCGGGAGTGAGGGTGGTTTTTACGACCGCATATTCTGACCATGCAGTCGAGGGGTTCAGGGTCGGTGCCCTCGACTATTTGTTGAAACCGGTCAGTTATGAGGAATTTCTCGAATCGGCCACCCGCGCACTTCGCGACCTTACCCCGGCCGAGAGTCGAATACAGCCCGGCGGACACTTGTTGGTGAAGAGCGAGTACCGCCTGCTCAGGATACCGTTTGGCGATATCGAGTTTATAGAAGGTCTGAAGGACTATGTGAAGATTTATATTTCGGGCGAGGCTAAGGCTGTCTTGTCGCTGATGAGCATAAAGAGTCTCGAAGACGGTCTTCCGTCGGCTAATTTTATGCGTGTTCACAGGTCGTTTATTGTCAATCTCGACAAGGTCAGGGTAATCGAGCGCAACTGCATCATCATGCTTGGCCGCGCGATACCCATTTCTGACAGCTACCGCAAAGCGTTTATGGAGCGCATTGAGGGCTAATGCCGCTAAATATAAAAAATCAGCGGATAGGGATTGGCCCCTATCCGCTGATTTTTTATTATGGGTACGTTGATTACATATTCATGCCGCCGTCGACCTGGATAACTTGGCCGGTGACGTAGCTCGACATGTCAGAAGCAAGGAATGTTGCAACATCGGCGATGTCGTCGACCTTGCCGCCACGGCGCAGGGGTATTTTCTTGACCCACTCTTCGCGTACATTGTCGGGTAGGGCGGCCGTCATGGCTGTCTCGATAAAGCCGGGGGCGATAGCGTTGGCGCGGATGCCGCGTGAGCCTACTTCCTGTGCGATACTCTTGGCCAAGGCTATGAGGCCGGCCTTTGAGGCGGCATAGTTGGCCTGTCCCGCATTGCCGTGTACGCCTACTACCGATGCCATGTTGATTATAGAGCCGCCACGCTGACGCATCATGATGGGGAGCACGGCGTGGATAAAGTTGAAGGCACTCTTGAGGTTGACGGCTATGACTGCGTCCCACTGCGACTCGGTCATGCGCATCATAAGACCGTCTTTTGTGATACCGGCATTGTTGACAAGGATATCGATACGGCCGAAATCAGCAACGACCTCTTTGACAACTTCTTCTGTCTGGGCGAAGTCTGCCGCGTTTGAAGCGTAACCTTTACATTTTACGCCACATGCTGCAATTTCGGCTTCTGTGGCTTTGCCGTTTTCATCTATAACGAGGTCGGTAAACGCGATATTGGCACCCTCCTGGGCAAAACGCAGGGCGAGGGCTTTGCCGATACCGCGTGCCGCGCCGGTGATGAGGGCGGTTTTTCCTTCGAGTAATTTCATCTTAGTATCTTAATTGTTTAAACTGTCTGCAAAATTACTAAAAATTTTCAACATCGAGATACTCGAGGCAATATTTATCGCCAACGGCTGTCACACATACATATTTACAATTGCCTCGTAGAGTTCCTGTTTGCCGGAGGTCTGGGTGGGTTCGGGCTGGGTCTTGGCGTAGGCTACTACGTCTTCGAGCGACAGGGCGCCGTCTTCGAACTCCTTGCCTTTGCCGCTGTCGAACGACGCATAGCGCTCGGCAAGCATCTTCCTGTAGGGCGACTTCTCGAGGATTTCGGCCGCGCTGAGCAGTGCGCGCGCCATGGCGTCCATGCCGGCGATATGGGCGATGAAGATATCCTCGGGGTCGGTCGAATTGCGGCGTGTCTTGGCGTCGAAGTTAGTGCCCCCGTTGCCGAGGCCCCCGTTGCGGATAATCTGCATCATGGCCTGTGTCAGCTCGTAGTTGTCGATGGGGAACTGGTCGGTGTCCCAGCCGTTCTGGTAGTCGCCACGGTTGGCGTCGATGCTGCCGAGCATACCGTTGTCGACGGCTACGGCAAGCTCGTGCTCGAAGGTGTGACCGGCGAGGGTGGCGTGATTAACCTCGATGTTGACCTTGAAGTCCTTGTCAAGGCCGTGAGCCTTGAGGAAGCCGACGACGGTCTCGG
>ERZ1504996.515-NODE-515-length-11757-cov-3.540933_pt1 | contig 11757 bp, 8 predicted proteins | sample MGYA00572424_ERZ1504996 | MGnify/ENA primary metagenome ERZ1504996 (study PRJEB39906, sample SAMEA3182051) | gut metagenome | biome: human; feature: gut; material: Stool; isolation source: human stools | place: Canada | collected 2012-03-07 ...
TGCCGCCCACAGTATTATCAGAGAGGGAGAATTCTATGAGAAATCGGATTGTAAAAGTGACAGAAGTTGTAGTCAGAAGCGCTTTTTACATCATCTCAAACTATGTATTTGTTAGCATGGGACTATCATTTCATACTCAATGGATTTCAATTCTATTTTTGCTTTCAATGGTATGGTCTACTATTGATTACGGAAAGTCCATAAATGAAATAACCGAAAAAAAGGTAATTGCTGAAATACTATGTATATGTTGCATTGCACTGAGTATAGCGATGGCATATTTTGTGGGATATATTCAAGGAGCATTCGTTTCCCTCTGAAAATACAGAGCCACAACTTTCCGCTTAATATATCAGCATGGAACAAGTTATCAAAAAGTCATGAATGCTCGTAGCTCACCGGCCCGGCCAGCAAAAGCAGTAAATCTGAAATTGATTTACTGCTTTTTTGCTCAATAGACTCTTAAATCATCTGAAAATATTTCAACGCATCCCTGATCGCCGCTTCCTTCTCCGGCGGACATTTTGGCACTTTGGCATCTTCCTTCTTTGACAGGTTATAATTTTGCCCCACATCCAGCCCGCACTTGCGCTTTATCTGTGAGATGTACAGGGAAGATACCTTCAAACCGGTATGCTCCAACACATACGCCTTGATCTGCTCATAAGTCGCGCCCTTCTGGAAGCCGGACATATCCATATCTTCCAGCGAGAACTCCACCCGCACCTTCTTCGAGTCGATTTCTCCCTTGGAAAGCAAAACAACCGTCTCGACATGGTCGGCGCGGGGGAAGAGGTCGACCGCGCAGGCGCGCACGGCGCGGTAGCCGAGGGCGGCGAAGCGCTTCACATCGCGCGCCATCGTCGCGCTGTCGCAGGAGACATACACCACGCGCTCCGGCTGCATCCGCGCGATGCTTTCCACCACGTCCTCCGCCAGCCCCTTGCGCGGCGGATCGACCGTGATGACGTCGGGCCGCAGATTCTCCTGCGCGAGTTTTTTTGCCACGTCGGAGGCGTCACCGCAGAAGAATTCGGCGTTTTCCACACCGCTGCGCGCGGCGTTCTCCCGCGCGTCGTCGATGGCCTCCGGCACGATCTCCGCGCCGAGGACGCGCTTCGCGTGGGACGCGAGCGCAAGCGTGATGGTCCCCGCGCCGCAGTAGAGGTCGAGCACCGTCTCCTCCCCCGTGAGCTGCGCATACTCGATGGCCTTGGCGTAGAGCCGCTCGGCCTGTTCGTGGTTGACCTGATAGAACGACGGCACGCTCAGCCGGAACACTCTCCCGCAGAGCACATCCTCCAGCCGGTCGGCCCCCCAAAGCGTGCGGTAGCGCTCGCCGAGGATCACATTGTCCCGCCGCGTGTTCTCGCCGAGCACGATGCCCACCGCCTTTGGGCAGGCGCGGCGCAGCCGCTCGACCAGCTCCGCCTCATGCGGCAGTCGCTTGCCGTTCACCAGCAGGCAGATCAGGCTCTCGCTCTTTGTGTTTGAGCGGACATAGACATGGCGCAGAAGGCCGCGCCCCGTCCTCTCGTCGTAGCCCGCCGCGCGGAAATCGCGCATATACTGCCGCACGGCCTCCGCCGCGGCGTCCGCCTCCGGCTTCACCAGCAGACATTCCCGCGTGTCGATGACCTCGTGCGTGCGGGCGCGGTAGAAGCCGATCCTCCCGTCCGGCGAGACGGGATACTGCGCCTTGTTGCGGTAGCGCCGCGTCTCCGCCGCGCCGAGGATCTCCTCCACCTCGACCTCGCTCCCACCGATGCGCGCAAGATTATCCTGCACGCGCCGGCGCTTGAGGGCAAGCTCCTCGGCATAGTCCATGTGGCGGTAGGTGCAGCCGCCGCAGCGCGGAAAATACGGGCAGTCCGGCGCGATGCGGTGCGGCGAGGGCACAAGCACCTCAAGCACCTTGGCGAAGGCCGCGGACTTCAGCACCTTCAGAATAAGAACGCGGCACACCTCGCCGCGCAGCGCGCCGGACACAAAGACGACAAAACCGTCGATGCGCGCGACGCCCGCGCCCTCGCCCGAATAGCCCTCGACGGTAACGGTGTATTTCTGATTTTTCGTGACAGCCATAGTGTTTTCCCCAAAAAAGGGCGCGGAGCCCCGCGCCCTTTCCTTCTATTTTATTGGAAGCGGTCGATGAGCGCGGTGATCTGGCCGGTAAAGGCGGCGATCTCCTTGTTCGAGCGGCCCTTGAAGCGGCGGATGAGCTCAAGCAGCGCCTCGCCCGCGGCGAGCAGCTTGCCGTAGAGGTTGTCCGCGCGGCTGGCCTGCATCGTGCGCTTGCGCTCGGAAATGTAGCCCTCGCTGAGCATCACACCGGCGGCGAGGTCGTAGCTCTCGGTGAACTTCGCCGCGTGAGCGGAGAAGCCGAGGGAGCACAGCTCGTCCGCGAACACGGGCGCCACGTCCGCGTCGCCGTGGACGACAAAAACGTGCGCAGGCTTGGGATCGAACGCCTTGATCCACTCGATCAGATGGTCGTGGTCGGCGTGGGAGGAAAGGCCCTGGAAATTCACGACCTTCGCCTTGACGGCGATCTCCTCGCCGAAGAGCTTCACGCTCTCCGCGCCGTCGAGCAGCTTGCGGCCCAGCGTGCCGGGCGACTGGAAGCCGACGAACACCACCGCGCTGTTCGCGCGCCAGAGGTTGTGCTTGAGGTGGTGGCGGATGCGGCCCGCGTCGCACATACCGGAGGCAGAAATGATGATCTTGGGCGTTTTATCCATGTTGAGCAGCTTGGACTCCTCGCTCGTCTCAACGAGATGCAGGTTCGGGAACGAGAACATATGCGTGCCGTCCTTCACCAGCTCGAGTGCGGCCTCGTCCAGATAGCCGTGCAGGTCGCCGCAGAACACCGTGGTCGCCGCCTTGGCGAGCGGCGAGTCGATATAGACCGGGAAATCGGGCACGGACTTCACGAGCCCCTGATCCTTGATCTCACGGATGAAGTACAAAAGCTCCTGCGTGCGGCCCACGGCGAACGACGGGATGACGACGTTGCCGCCCTTGCCGAGCGTCTCGTCGATGATCTCCGCCAGCTCGTCGGTGTAGCTCCACACCTCGGTGTGGTTGCGGTCGCCGTAGGTGGACTCCATCACCACATAGTCCGCCTTCTTCAAAAGCTGCGGGTCGCGGATGATGGGCTGGTCGACGTTGCCGATATCGCCGGAGAAAACGAGCGTCTTGTGCACGCCGCCCTCGTCAAGCTCGAGCGTGATGCTCGCGCTGCCGAGCAGGTGGCCCGCGTCGGTGAACACCGCCGTCACGCCCTCGCACAGCTCGACGCTCTGGCCGTATTCGCAGACGGTGAGGAACTTAAAGACATTCATCGCGTCCTCGGTGGTATAGAGCGGCTCAACATAATCGCGCCCCGCGCGCTGACCCTTGCGGTTGCGGTACTCGGCGTCGCTCTCTTGAATGTGGGCGGAGTCGAGCAGCATGATGCGCATGAGGTCGGCGGTCACACGGGTGGTCAGGATGCGTCCGGTAAAGCCGCGCTTGACCAGCAGGGGGATACGCCCCGTATGGTCGATGTGCGCGTGGGTGACGAGCAGGATGTCGATGTCGCCGGGGTTGAAGGCGAACATGGCGTTGTCCAGCTCGTCGCGCCCCTGCTGTAAACCGCAGTCCACCAGGATGCGCTTGCCGTTGATCTCCAGACAGTGGCACGAGCCGGTCACGCAGCGGTCCGCGCCGTAAAAATGCAGTTTCATCGTAAGATCCTCCGTTGTCCTTCGCTGTGGGTTTCTTGCTTCGTGGTTTCTCTATCTTAACACACGCCGCACCCGCTTGCAAGGCGCACAGGCGTCATATTGTGTGGAAATTTACCGTCCGTTCACATTCCCGCGCATTTTTCCTTTGCATATCCGGGCAGGGCGTGCTATACTATAGAAGTATTTTTATGCTTTCTTGCAAAAGTATTTCGATTTTCCGTGAAAGGAAGTTTTTGATATGGGACTGATCACCAAGCTCTTCGGCACCTACTCCGAGCGGGAGCTCAAGAGCATTTATCCGATCGTCGATAAGATCGAGGCAATGGCGGACGAATACCGCGCGCTGACAGACGAGGAGCTGCGCGCCAAGACGCCGGAATTCAAGGCGCGGCTCGCCAACGGCGAAACGCTCGACGACATTCTGCCCGAAGCCTTCGCCGCCGTGCGCGAGGCCGCGGGCCGCGTGCTCGGGCTTTATCCCTACCGCGTGCAGCTCATCGGCGGCATCGTGCTCCATCAGGGGCGCATCGCCGAGATGAAGACCGGCGAGGGCAAAACGCTCGTCGCCACTCTCCCCGCTTACCTCAACGCGCTCACCGGAAACGGCGTGCACATCGTCACCGTGAACGACTACCTTGCCAAGCGCGACAGCGAGTGGATGGGCAAGGTGCACCGCTTCCTCGGCCTGAGCGTGGGCCTGATCGTCCATGACCTCACGAGCGACGAGCGCCGCGCGGCCTACGCCGCCGACATCACCTACGGCACCAACAACGAGATGGGCTTCGACTACCTGCGCGACAACATGGCGCTCTTCTCCTCCGAGCTGGTGCAGCGCGGCCACGCCTTCGCCATCGTGGACGAGGTGGACTCCATCCTCATCGACGAGGCGCGCACGCCGCTCATCATCTCCGGCATCGGACAGAAGTCCACGGAGATGTACAGCCGCACCGAGGCTCTCGTCGCCCGCTTCCGCAAGAAGGTCATCGCGGAGACGGACGAAAAGGAGGAAGAGGACGTCAACGTTGACGCCGACTACATCGTGGACGAAAAGGCCAAGACCGCGACGCTCACCGCCCGCGGCATCGCCAAGGCCGAGCAGTATTTCGAGATCGAGAACCTCTCCGATCCCGAGAACTCCACCATCGCCCACCACATCAACCAGGCCATGAAGGCGCACGGCACGATGAAGCGCGACATCGACTACGTCGTCAAGGACGGCGAGGTCGTCATCGTCGACGAGTTCACGGGCCGACTGATGTTCGGCCGCCGCTACAGCGAGGGTCTGCATCAGGCCATCGAGGCCAAGGAGCACGTCACCGTCGCCCGCGAGAGCAAGACGCTCGCGACCATCACCTTCCAGAATTACTTCCGCCTTTACAAGAAGCTCTCCGGTATGACCGGTACAGCGCTGACCGAGGAGGAGGAATTCGGCACCATCTACAACCTCGACATCATCGAGATCCCCACCAACCGCCCCATCGCGCGTATTGACGATCCCGACGTGGTGTACAAGACCGAGGCGGCAAAGTACCGTGCGGTCATCGCGCAGGTCAAGGAATGCCACGCCAAGGGCCAGCCCGTGCTGGTCGGCACGGTGTCCATCGAGAAGAACGAGCACCTGTCCTATCTGCTCTCCCGCGAGGGCATCAAGCATAACCTGCTCAACGCGAAGAACCACGAGAAGGAAGCCGAGATCGTCGCGCAGGCCGGTAAGCTCGGCGCGGTGACGGTCGCCACCAACATGGCGGGCCGCGGCACCGACATCATGCTCGGCGGCAACGCCGAATACATGGCGAAGAACGACCTGCGCAAGGCCGGGCTCTCCGATGAGCTGATCGCCGAGGCGACCGGCTACGCTGAGACCGACGATCAGGAGATCCTCGACGCCCGCGCGCTGTTCGCCGAAGCGCTCGCCAAACACAAGGCCGAGATCGCGGGCGAGGCCGACCGCGTGCGCGAGGCCGGCGGTCTGTTCATCATCGGCACCGAGCGCCACGACTCCCGCCGTATCGACAATCAGCTCCGTGGCCGTGCAGGCCGTCAGGGGGACCCCGGCGAGACCCGGTTTTACATCTCTCTGGAGGATGACCTCATGGGTCTGTTTGGCGGCGAGCGGGTCACCAGCATGATGGAGCGGCTGAATATTGACGAGGATACCCCCATCGAGCAGAAGTTCCTCACCCGGGCCATCGAGCAGGCCCAGACCACCGTGGAGTCCCGCAACTTCCAGTCCCGTAAGGCGACGCTTGAATACGACGACGTGATGAACAAGCAGCGCGAGATCATCTACGGGCAGCGCAAGCAGGTGCTCGACGGGCGCAACCTCAAGGATACCATCTTCGGCATGATCCGCAGCGGCATTTCCAATCAGGTCACGCTCCACTCCGGCGAGCACGGTAAGCTCGACGAGGACGGCGTGCGCGAGATCCTCGGCAGCCTCGAGGGTATGTACTTCCCGCGCGGCATGGTCGCCGAAACGCCCGCTGAGCTCGCCGCCATGGGCGAGGACGAGCTGACGGAGCTGTTCTTCAACGCCGCCGTCACCACCTACGAGCGCAAGGAGGAGGCCGTCACCTCCCCCATCATGCGCGAGCTTGAGCGCGTGGTGCTGCTGCGCGTGGTCGACGAATACTGGATGGACCATATCGACGCCATGCAGGAGCTGCGTCAGGGCATCCGCCTGCGCGCCTACGCGCAGGTCAACCCCATCGACGCCTACAAGAAGGAATCCCTCGAGATGTTCGAGGAGATGATCTCCGCCATTCAGGACGAGACTGTGCGCCGCATCTTCTCCGCCCGCATCAAGAGCGAGGCCGAGGTCAAGCGCGAGCGCGTGGCCGAGGGCATCGTCGCCACCACCGCGGGCGACGGCAGCGTGAAAAAGCAGCCGCGCAAGGTGCAGAAGATCGGCCGCAACGACCCCTGCCCCTGCGGCAGCGGAAAAAAGTATAAGCAGTGCTGCGGACGGTAACGGACGCAGTCTGCTGATACATGGCATACGAGCGGTTGCCGCGTCAGCGGCGAGCGAGCTGCCATCCGGCATTTTTTGCGCTGCACGGCAGCGCGGAAAATAAGCAGTGCTGCGGACGGTAAAAACAAAAGGGGGTATTCTCTTTCCGAAAGAGAATACCCCTTTTCGGCACGAAGGCGCGCCGGTCCGGAGGCTCTCGCCTCCGGCAGGACGGTCTGCCGGAGGACGTCACGCAAATAAATTCGCATCGGTCAGGCACACAGGGGGCGCTGAATATGGTCGAGTCAAAAATCTACATTGGGCTGAACGATCTGTCGACGAACACTCAGCTCTTTGAAAACGAAAAGTATATCAGGGTGCTTCGTAATGTATGCTATTCCTACAAAGTGCCTTTTTCCTTTCAGGTGCAGGAGGGCGGGTATATTTACGAAAGCGGAGAATACGCCCGGGAGACCAGTCTGGTCCTCACCCTGATCGACGTTGACAAGACCGTTGTGAAGGATATCGCCAAGGACCTGTGCGCTTTCTTCCATCAGGAGTCTGTTCTGGTCACCGAAAGTCATCTGCAGGCACATTTCGTTCGCGAAACATTGGAATGCGGCGGTGAGGAAACTCTGTGAGGTGATCAGGCAAGTCAGGATCATTGGAGGGTATGAATGAATCAGCACGGGATTTTCAAAAAGTGGCTTTGGGCCGGAGTGATGGGAATTTTAACCATTCTGCTTTGCCTGATCGTTTCCGATGATTTATTGGGACTAAATTCCCCTCCCGCACGGAGTCAGATGGGGCATTATGTTTTCTGGGTAAGCCTGATCGGTTTGCCGTTGTTATTTTACAAGTTCGTTTCTTGGCGGTATACATTGCTGAATATCCCCCTTTATTTTTTACTCTACTTTCCTGTCTATGAGCTGTGCGGCCTTAAACATACCCATTTATTTCTCCAAACAGGCGAGTTTATCAGTTTTCCGGTATGGTTCGGAGCAATATTGGTCACTGCCTGTTTTTGGGGGATACAAAGCCTTGTATATCTGATCTGCCATGTCGTTTTTCATTTATTGAAAAAGCAGCAATAGCTTTCCATTCACCGCAGCCCCGCCGCGCCGTGCGCGGCAAATTTTCCCGCGCCGCAGGCGCGAAAGGAGGTCCCTTATGTCCTTTACCGAGCACAACGTCAACGGCGTGATCTTCGACACCGCCGGCACGCTCTCCGTCGGCGGCGTGCGCCACGCCTTCACCACCCGTCACGGCGGCGTGAGTCCCGCGCCGTTCGACTCGCTCAACCTTGCGAGCAACCGCGGCGACCGTGAGGAGAACATCCTCGAAAACTACCGCCGCCTCGGCGCCGCCGTCGGCTTCGACGCCTCGCGCGCCGTCGGCTGCCGCCAGATCCACTCCGACCTCGTGCGCGTCGCGCGGGAGGAGGATGCCGGCAAGCTCCGCTGGGACGAGCGGCCCTACGACGCCGACGCGCTCATCACGAACGTGCCGAACCTGCCGCTCTTTGCCTACGGCACGGACTGCTGCATGATCACGGTCTACGACCCGACCTCGCGCTCCATCGCCGCCATCCACGCCGGCTGGCGCGGCACGGCGAGCGGCATCGTGCTCAAGGCGCTCGTCACGATGATGAGCCTTTACGGCGCGGACCCCTACACGATGCGCGCGGCCATCGGCCCCGCCATCGGCAAGTGCTGCTTTGAGACCGACGGCGACGTGGCGGATGCCTTCCATGAGCTCATGGACCCCGCCGTGGACGAGCGCATCGAGCGCCGCGGCGACAAGTACCACATCGACCTCAAATCCATCAACCGTCTGTGGCTGCTGCGCAGCGGACTGGACCCCTCGCGCATCGACGTACACCCCGACTGCACCAAATGCCGCCCCGACCGCTACTGGTCGCACCGCGGCATGGGCGGCGAGCGCGGCGGCATGGCGGCGGTCATCGTCCTGACGGAGGATACCCTGTGACGCGGCGGCTGACAGCGCTCGCGCTGGTCCTTACGCTCTCCCTGACCGGCTGCTGCTGGGAGGCCGAGCCGGAGCCGGACGACTTCTGGGGCGACGAGCTGCCGCCGGAGGAGCAGGAGACATCGCAGCGCGAGCCGGCGCAGATCTCCGACTTCACCCTGCCCTATCTCTCGGGCCAGACCTTTGACCCCGTGACCTGCATCGACGGCGTGCAGCAGACCGTCGGCGCGCTGCTCTACGAGCCGCTCTTCACGCTCGACAATTCCTTTGCGCCGCAGCCGGTGTTGTGCGAGCACAGCAGCTGCGACGCCCAGGCGCTGACGTGGACCTTTGCGCTGCGCAGTGCAGTCTTTTCCGACGGCACAGCCCTCACCGCGAACGACTTGCTCGCGACCTACCGCCGCGCGGCGGAGTCCGCGCGCTACGGCGCGCGCTTTGCGAACGTCGCCTCGATGAAGGCGCAGGACGCGCATACGCTGATCGTCACGCTGACGCGCTCAAGCGGCAGCTTCCCCGCCCTGCTGGACATTCCCATCGTCAAGGCCGGCACGGAGAACGACCTCGTTCCGCTCGGCACCGGCCCCTACGTCTACACAACGGCAGCCGACGGCGCGGCGCTGACCGCAAATCCCCATTGGCAAGGCAGCTCTCTGCCGCTCGAGCGCATCGCGCTTGCCGCGGTCAAGGACAACGACACCGCGCTGAGCCGGTTCGCCTCCCGCAGCGTCCACTTCCTCTGCCTCGATCCGACCGGCACCGGCGCGCGGACCGTTGGCGGCGCGGTGGAGTCCACCGACGTGCCGACTGCGGCAATGCAGTACCTCGGCTTCAACCTGAGCCGTACTCCGCTCAACGACGCCGCGGTGCGCCGCGCGATGAGCGGCGTGATCGACCGCGGCACGCTTGTCTCCTCCCTGCTCTCCGGGCACGGCACAGCGGCGCAGCTTCCCATCGCGCCGCAGGACGCGGACTATCCGAAGACATATGAGTACCGCACCACGGCGGAGGAGTACGCCGCCGCGCTGGAGACTGCCGGCGTGACCGCCGCGCGCCCGCGCAGCCTGACGCTGCTGGTGAACAAGGAGAATGCCTTCCGATGCGCGGTCGCCGAAAGCCTCTGCGCCCAGCTCACGACCGCCGCGCTGACGGTCACGGTGCGCGAATTGCCGTGGGGGGAATACGCCGCCGCGCTGGAGGGCGGCGACTTCGACCTCTACCTCGGCGAGGTGCGTCTGACTGCCGACTGGGACGCGGGCGCACTGCTCGACGCCGGCGGCGCGCTGAACTACGGCGGCTTTGCGAGCGAGCAGCTCTCCGGCCTGAACGACGCCTTCCTGCTCGGCGGGAACGCCTCCGCCGAGCGGTATGTCAAGGGCTTTGCCGAGGAAACGCCCTTTGCACCGCTGCTCTTCAAGTCCAAAACGGTGCTCACGCCATCCGGTCTCGTGGACGGCATGACCCCAACGGCTTCCGATCCGTTTTACGGCTTCGCGGATTGGAGCTTCCCCCTCTCCGGCTCGGAGAGCTGAGCGTTTCTCCCAACAATAAAAAAGCGTTCCGCGACCTGCTTTCGGTCGTGGAACGCTTTTTCAATATACAGGGTCGGTTTCCGGCTCAATACTGGCGCACGACGGCAACGACCTTGCCGAGCACCTCGCACTCCCGCCCGTCGATGGGCTGGTAGTCGGGGTTCGCGGGCAGGAGCCAGATCTCGCCGTTCTGCTTTTTGAAGGTCTTGACCGTGGCCTCGTCCCCGATGAGGGCGACGACGATCTCCCCGTTGTTGGCGGTCTGCTGGCGGCGGACGACGACCAGATCGTCCGGCAGGATGCCGACGCCCAGCATAGATTCGCCGCGCACGCGCAGGGCAAAGAACTCGCCGCTGCGGCTGCCGGTATCAAAGGTCAGGTAATCCTCCACGCACTCCTGCGCAAGGATGGGGCTGCCGGCGGCGACGTTGCCGACGATGGGGATGCGGTTCTCCCGCGCGTCCCGCTCCTCCATGAAGTCAACGGCGTTCGACGGCGCCGCAGGGGCGGCGGGCACGGCAGGCGCGGTCTGCGCCTCGCCCTTGAGCCGGATGGCGCGGCCCTTGCCGGCGTCATGCTCCAGATAGCCCTTTTTCTCCAGATTCAGGATATGGAAATGCGCGGTGGACGGGGACTTGAAATTCAGCTCTGCACAGATCTCGCGCACAGAGGGCGGATAGCCCCACTTGGTCATGAATTGGGCGATGTAATCGTAGACCTTCTGCTGCATTTTGGTCAGTTTTTTCATGGTCCGCTGCCTCCTTATCGGATTCTTTTTTGTATTATAGCACAGCAGCTCCAAGAATGCAACGACCGTTTGAGTGTTTTTTTGGTATTTTTTCTCCCCCGCTCCGCATTGACACCGACGGCGCGGCTATGTAAAATAAGATCAAACTTTTATGTAACGAGGTATTTCTATGTCTGTTTCCTTCCGCGGGACCGAAAACTACGTCGCCTCGCCCGAGCTGAAGGGCGCGGTGGACATCGCTGTGGCGCTGCAAAAGCCGCTGCTCATCAAGGGCGAGCCCGGCACGGGCAAGACCATGCTGGCGCAGGCCGTCGCCGACGCGCTGGGCAAGAAGCTCATCATCTGGAACGTGAAATCCACCACCAAGGCGCAGGACGGTCTGTACGTCTACGACGTCGTCCAGCGTCTCTACGACAGCCAGTTCGGCTCCGCCGGCGTGGACGACATCGCAAAATACATCAAGCTCGGCAAGCTCGGCGAGGCATTCTCCTCCGACGAGCAGGTGGTGCTGCTCATCGACGAGGTGGACAAGGCCGATCTTGAGTTCCCCAACGACCTCCTCTGGGAGCTGGACAAGATGGAGTTCTACATTCCCGAAACAAAGGAAACGGTCAAGGCAAAGCAGCGCCCCATCGTCATCATCACGTCCAACGCGGAAAAGGAGCTGCCCGACGCCTTCCTGCGCCGCTGCATCTTCCACTACATCGCCTTCCCCACGCAGGAGCAGATGGAGAAGATCATCCGCGTCCACTTTGACAAGCTCGACGAAGCGCTGCTCGCACAGGCGATGCAGGCGTTCTATTGGCTGCGCTC
>ERZ1504996.528-NODE-528-length-11385-cov-4.208208_pt1 | contig 11385 bp, 20 predicted proteins | sample MGYA00572424_ERZ1504996 | MGnify/ENA primary metagenome ERZ1504996 (study PRJEB39906, sample SAMEA3182051) | gut metagenome | biome: human; feature: gut; material: Stool; isolation source: human stools | place: Canada | collected 2012-03-07 ...
CGCACTGGTACTGATGTTCATCGGCTTTGCCGCGCTGGCCGTTGGTGCCATCCGGCTGGGCTACAAGCAGTACGTCAAGCAGTGGGCGCTGGAACTCGTGACCATCGCTGAGGACAGCATCATGGGTAGCGGACAGGGCGCAAAGAAAAAGGCACAGGTCTTTGCCGCGCTGCGCGGCGCACTGCCGGACTGGCTGAAGCCTTTTATCACCGATGAAGTGCTGGACAGCGTGATTGAAAAGGCCGTCAGCATGATGAAAAAGGCACTGGCAGAAAAGAAACCCACCATCAACAAGGAGTAATTTATGATCGAGCAAAGCGTATCTCTCGCATCCAACGGCACGGCAAAGTTGCCCGGCTATGAGCAGCTGGTGCGCTTTGGCTACACTAAAAACCGGGGCGTGTACCGCCTGCACGTCGATGCAACCGGCGAGTGGGAGGGCCTGACTATCCGCTGCTTCTGGCACGTGCCGGACGGCAAAGATCCGTCATCCTCGTTGGTGGTGGACGGCTATGTGGACGTACCCGCCAGCGTGACCGCCCAGCCCGGCAATGGCTGCATCACCTTTGAAGGCAGCGACGGCACAAAGACCGTGACCAGCGCAGACCTGCGGTATCGTGTCAGCGTCAACAGCGGCACGGAGGACGGCACAGAGCCGGAGCCGGGCACCCCTGCATGGCAGCAGCTGATGGATGCCGTGCACACCGATGCCGCCGCCGCAGAGCAAGCCAAGACCGATGCACAGACCGCGGCCACAGAATCTGCCGCCAGCGCGGACAAGGCCGCTGGCAGCGAGAAAGCTGCCGGTGACGCGCAGGCAAAGGCCGCCGAGAGCTTGCAGGAGCTCAAGGACGGCATTGCATCCGGAAACTTTAAGGGCGAGCCGGGCACATCACCCACAGTCACCGTGCAGGATATCGCTGGCGGGCATCGTATCGTCATCACCGATGCGACAGGGACAAGCTCCGTCGATGTGATGGACGGCAAGCAAGGTGACCCCGGAAAACCGGGCGATACAGGCGCAACACCTGAGCTTACCATAGGCACGGTTGAAGAGGGTGACGCGCCGTCTGCAACAATTACGGGCACGGCTAAAAATCCCGTGCTAAACCTTACACTTAAAAGCGGCGCACCCGGCAAAGACGCCACCGTGGACGCCACCCTGAGCCAGAGCGGCAAGGCAGCAGACGCTAAAGTGACCGGCGACGAGCTGGCAAGAAAAGCCGTCATAGATGACACCGCAGTCGGCACCGCCCCATGGAGTAGCAAGCACATCGTGGATATGCTCTGTCCGCCCATCTCTGAGACCGGCAACCCTGTTGTGTGTTACCCTGTGTCAAGTTATCCTCTGAGCGTTAAGGCGAGCTGGGAGCCGACGCAGGAAGGCAGTGGTGACCCATCACCTGACAGTGTTCGCCCGATTAAGGGCAGGGACAGCGTGACGGTCGAGCGGTGCGGGACGAATTTAAGCAGAATATCTGACATTTCTACGCCGAACAAGTCTTTAATCGCGGTCGAACTTCCAACCGAGATAGTAGCTGATGTTGAAATTTCGTTCGATACACTAAACGCTGAAATTGAGGAATTAGGTACTATGCTTTTCATGAACTGAGTAGATGGTAAGCGGAAAGCAATAACGGTTCAGAAATTTGGAATTAGCACGGCAGGGAAAATTCCAAACGGGAGGAAGACTGCTGTTTTTCGCGGCGTCACATTTAAGACTGTTGAAACAGTGGTACTTGAAAGAGGCTACTGTAAATGGAGCGGAGATGTGAACAATTTCTGTGTATCTATTGTCCCAAACACTCCATACGCCCCTTACATCGGCCACACCGTCACCCTCACTCTGCCCCACACCATCTACGGCGGCACGGTGGATGCAGTGGCTGGAGAGGGGCAGGAGACGTGGAAACTGGTGACGCTAGACGGGACGGAAAAATGGATGGTATCGGGCAAGTTTTTGGACAATAAAACCGACTGGTACTATGTATCGTCAAAAATTCCGAACGCTGTCAATGCAGCGCCGCAGAAAGGCAACGAGATTTGCAGCCACTATCCTCATGCAGATATCGCTAACACCAATACCGCGCAGGGATGTGCTATTGTGTGGGGTGCTATCCGTGTACGCTGGGGCGACACAATCCCGGATGATGCTGATGCATGGAAAGCCTACCTTGCCGCCCAGTACGCCGCCGGAACCCCGGTGCAAATTGCGTACAAGCTGGCAGAGCCGGTGCCCTTCACTGTGACAGGCGCACAGCCCATCTCTGCTCTGAGCGGCGTGAACACCCTGCTGACCGACGCAGACAGCGTGACGGTGACCGGCAGGGCGGACCCCATCAAACGCATTACCGACCTTGAGGACGCAGTAGCGTCCATGACAACGAACTAAAGGAGGACTGACAATGGCAATCAAAAGCAAAGCTCGCCATGACCTGACCCTGCGCTCCATCAAGCGCGAGATCGCCGCAGGACGTGACGTGGCATACTGGCTGGACAAGGCGTACACCCATCTGGACAGCGGCCTGCTGACGGAGGACGACATTGCAGAGGTGGAAGCCCTTGCGCAGGCGTACTACGATGCACTGGATGCTAAGGACAAGGCGAACGCTGAGGAAATCACACAGTAAGGAGGCATAACACATGAACGCAGTAAATATCGAAGATTTGCTCGATTTGATTGAAACCATGAAACGCGTATCTGCGGATGAAATTATCGCTGCATCAAAAGAGAACAACGAGCTGGAGCGCATCGCGCACATCGCGACGGAAGCAACTTATAGTGCCGTTATCGAAAAGCTGGAAAGCCTCCGCGTGTACGCAGTAACCGTTTTGGATAGCAAGGAGTAACATCATGAGTAGCACTACATACGAGCATTTTGTTGACACCAACAAAATGTTCGCCGCACAAGAGCAATTTCGTAACATCACGAAAATGGTCTGCGTATGCTTTCGTGGCTTCACGAAAACATGCCATCTCGGTAACGCCCCCGTAATGGTGCGCAACGCTGGACAACTGCCGCAGCCTTTCTGGCTCGGTGCTGCCTGTGGCGGCGGCTCGTGTAGTCTTTCCGCCAGCGTTGCAAGGGCTTAATGCAGAACAGATAAAAGCTGTGATAAAACGTGCGCCGCTTGGGAGGTATGACCGGAAAATCGCCCGGTTGCGGTACGTTGACCAGCTATGCCAAGTTGATATTGCAGCGCGTGTGCCGTATTGTCGGACATCAATCGGCAATAGGCTGAAAATTATTGATAAAATGCTGGATGTGTGATATCATAATCCTAATTGGGTGCGATTTCTCACGAAACGCATTGAAGCGGCAGGCTTTCGGGTCTGCCGCTTTTCTTTTTTCACGATTTGTGGTATAATTATCTCAACAAATCCACCCGGCCTCTCGAAGAAGCACATTAGGGTGGATGTTTGAAAGGCTACAGCCTTTGTAGAGAGCGGCATTGCCTGTGGGCGGTTCCGCTCTTGATTTTAGACTTTGCCGTTTCGGCGGCATAAAAAATCCCCTGCTTTGCCAAAACCCTGCGTTCCACGCGGGGTACACTGTAGGCAAAGTGGGGGATTTTTTGTTTTACAGCAGTCCAAAGTGCTCGGCCAACAGGAATCTGACGTATGTAGGGCACGTGCGCTTTTCACCGCACCAGTCCTGCACAGTGCGCCGCGGGACGCCCGCCTGCTTTGCGAAAGAGGTCTGAGACAGCCCGGTGCGGGCCACCAGCTCACGCATTGGAAGATGAGCTAAATCCCAGATGGTGGACAGCCTTGCCTTCTCGGCGTCCAGATCTACGCACACGTCGGCATCATCCGGGATGCTGAGGGTGACATTGTTAAGGAACGCTGCCCGGGATGTTTCCGGGTCGGTTGCCATATTGAAAAGTTCAGCTGTGTACATTGCCTTTCTCCTTCTTAAATCTCCCCGGTCAATGTTTGTGCATCGGCTGGGGACTTTTCTTTACTCCATATCTTCCAGAGCTTCAAGATACTTCGGGTAAAGGTCTTCCACGATGGCCTGTCTCTCAACGTCGTCCAGATTGCCGTTCATGAGTGCCTCACCCTCTTCATCGGAGAGTTCGATGCTGGTAGTGACCATCAGGTCGCGAGCGTCCAGATGAGAGGTCTTGACGTCGCCATCATCGGTAAGGTGCGCGTAAATCATCCAAACGCCGTTGTCGCACTCAATTTCGGTACCGGTGGCCATAACCTTAGTTGCGAACTCGTCAGCAGTAAGCTTTTTCATAATTGTTACCTCCATGTGTTTGTTCGGGGTCTTTCACTGTCTTCATCATACACGCATTGCGTGCAATTGTCAAGGCTTTTTGAAAATTTTATACGCCCTGCGTGCAAATGCTTGAGCGCTCATACAGCCCTATGCTGTGTGGGCGCTTTTCTTTTTGTTTAAAATAATCAAGCTTTAATCAAGCTTTAAGCAAGTTTTAAGCAAGAATTTTTGTCCTTCATTGTACCTTCATTGTCTCTCCCGGCGGTTTAAAAAAGTACACTGGGCGCAAAGGGAGGGGGTGCCATGTGGCACAGGTTTAACCCAAACCCGCACGGAAGCAGCGTCGGGGACTGCGTAGTGCGGGCGGTAGCTTCGGCCACCGGTCAGAGCTGGGAGCAAGCGTATATTGCGCTGGCGCTCACCGGCTACGCCCTCGGCGATATGCCCAGCGCCAACCGCACATGGGGCGCGTACCTTCAAAAGCAGGGTTACAAGCGCCGCATGGTGGAAGCAGACTGCACCACCTGTTATACCGTGGCAGATTTTGCCCGGGAGTACCCGCGTGGCGTGTACGTGCTTGGCTGCTCCGGCCACGTTCTGACCGTGATCGACGGTGCGTGGTGGGACAGTTGGGACAGCGGCGCAGAATGCCCGATCTACTACTGGTATAAGGAGGAGTAAACGATGCCTTACAATCCGTATGCGTATCAGATGCCGACATACTACGGCCAGCCAATGCCAGACAACCTCACTCAACTCAGGCAGGGAGTGGGCTATCAGTCTCCCATGATGCAGCAGCCGGCAGCACAGACAGCACAGGCTACGCCATCCATCATCTCGGTGCAGGGAGAAGAGGGCGCAAAAGCCTATATGGTCGCCGCAGGCAACAGCGTACTGCTGATGGACAGCGAAAACAGCGCTTTTTACATCAAGAGCACTGACACCAGCGGGATGCCGCTGCCTCTCCGCGTCTTTGACTACAAGGAACGCACCACGGCGACAAAAATGCCCCCTCAGACGGCGCAGCAGCCTGGCGGGGAATTTGTCACCCGAGCAGAGTTTGACGCTCTGGCAGCCCGCTGTGCGGCGCTGGAAAAGCAAGAGCCCGCAAAGCCTGAAACGGAGGTCAAGTAATTATGGCAAACCCTCTTTTTAACGTTCTGAGCGGCGGTATGCCCGCCATGCCAAACCCTATGGGTCAGTTCGGGCAGATGATGCAGCAGTTCCAGCAGTTCCGTGCAAACTTTCAAGGCGACCCGAAAGCAGAGGTGCAAAAGCTGCTGCAATCCGGCAAAATGTCACAAAACCAGCTGAACCAGCTGCAGGCGATGGCGCAGCAGTTTCAGCAGTTCCTCCATTAAGCCGTAACCGTGGCCACGGTTCAAGCATAAAAATCATTCAAAACACACGAAAGGAGTACAAAAATGTCTCTTTCTTCCGATTCTGCGGTTCTGACCATGCCTGTTCAGCCCGCAAACACCAACGGCGGCAACGGCTTTGGCTTTGGCAATGATGGCGCATGGTGGATCATCATCCTGTTCCTGTTCGCCTTCTGCGGCGGCTGGGGCGGCAACTGGGGCGGCAATGGCAACACCGGTGCCGGTGTCGTTGACGGCTACGTCCTGACCTCCGATTTTGCCAACATCGAGCGCAAGATGGATGGTATCAACAACGGCATGTGTGATGGCTTCTACCAGCAGGCTCAGCTTGTCAACGGCGTGCAGCAGACCGTGAACAACGGCTTTATGTCCGCAGAGATCAGCCGCGCAAACCAGCAGGCGGCGTTCATGCAGCAGCTGTTTGCCATGCAGATGCAGCAGCAGGAGTGCTGCTGCGAGAACCGCTCTGCCATTCAGGGCGTCAACTACAATTTGGCCACCCAGTCCTGCGAGACCCGGAACACGGTGCAGAACACCACCCGGGACATCATCGACAACCAGAACCAGAACGCCCGCGCCATCCTTGACGCCCTGACCGCACAGCGCATCGAGGCAAAGGACGCAAAGATCGCTGAGCAGGGCCAGCAGCTGTTCGCAGCACAGCTTGCGGCATCTCAGGCAGCCCAGAACGAAACGCTCAAGGCCTACATGAGCGGTCAGCTGGCCTACTACAATCCGCGCCCCGTGCCCGCATTCCAGGTACCCGCACCCTACCAGTACGGTAACTGCGGCAACGGTTGCGGCTGCAACGGTTGCGCCTAACCGAATAACGGCAACTGACTGCAAATTGTAGTCTGTTCAGCCCCTGAGCTGATTTTGCAAACCAGAGCGCCGGGGCAGTAGTCCCGGCGTTTTTTCTATGAAAGGAGCCGATAAAATGGCTGAATTTAGCAACTCCAACATCGTCAGCGTGGCGGCGGGTGAAAACCTTCCCCTGACCGAGACCGCAGTAAAGGCCCCTGCTTGTATCGTGCACCGTGAGGGAAGCGGCCTTGTGACCTTGCGCGGTCTGACCAGCGGGCAGTGCCGGGCCCGTTTCAAAGTAAGCTTTGGCGGCAATATCGCCATTCCCACCGGCGGCACCGTGGGACCCATTTCCGTGGCGCTGGCTGTAGGCGGTGAGTCGCTGACCAGTGCGACCGCCATTGTCACCCCGGCGGCAGTCGAAAATTACTTCAACGTTTTCGTGGCTGCTTTCATCGAGGTACCGCGTGGCTGCTGCGTGACCGTGGCGGTTAAAAACACCAGTACGCAGGCAGTCAGCATTGCAAACAGCAATCTGATCGTTGAGCGGGTAGCATAAGAAAGGAGATAAAGTCATGCTGGATAAATTGGATCACCTGAAGGATGAGATGTGCGACGAGCTCATGGAGCTGACTGACAAAAAGAACCGGTCCCCTGGCGATATCGAAATGATCGGCGAGATCGTGGACATCATTCTGGACATCCACCGCATCGAGGATTACTGCGAGGGCGGCGAGTATAGCCGTGCGGGCGAGTGGGAAGCTGACATGCGCGGGACTTTCGGCCACGATGCCGGAAACGGTTACAACCGGGGCAACAGCTATGCCAACCGCGGCCGTCACTATGTGCGCGGGCACTACTCCCGCACGGATGGCCGTGAGCGCATGATCTCCGACATCGAGGACATGATGCAGGAAGCCACCGGTGCAGAGCGTGACGCCTACAAGCGGGCCGCTGACATCTTGCGCAACGCATAAGGGAGGAGGGCGGCAGGCATGGACATTGACGAGATCAATGAGCACATCCGCAAGCTCAAGTGCGAGGAAACCAGCTGGCAGAGTGTCAACAAACTTGCCGCCCTCTGCACTGTGCGGGACGAGCTGGAAGAAGCGCACGCACCTGAAACGCAGACCCAGGCATTGTCGCCCACGGATTACCGGGCGGCGTACTCCACAGCAGCGGAACCACAAAGCGACTTTGTGGCGGCTGCCAGCTCTGTTCCTTTCGGCGGTCTGATGCAGGTTCTTGACGAGCACATGAACGCAATAAAGCTTGCATATCCGAAAGAGTATGAGCTGGTCATGCGGAAGATAAGCGACTTGTAAAAAGACATAAAATGTGCTATTTTTACATAAGCTTTAGCGTTTGGGCACGAGGCACATAGTCTAACAATAAGCCAACAAATAAATAATTATTTACATTAATACGTCAAATAAACTTGATTTGTAATCAGTGGAATGCGGGTTCAACTCCTGTCACCAGCTCCAAAAATAAACGCACGAACGATGAAAATAAATCGTTCGTGCGTTTTTCTTTTTGCTTAAAATACCTTAAAATCTCCTGAATGAATGTAATAATCTAACGAACAATCTAACAAATCAGTACTTCATCTTCTGCATTTCCTGCAACAAATAGGCTGGATCGTTGTGGGACACGTACTTGTTTGCCGTGGTGGAGAAATTTTTGTGGCCCAAGATGGCCTGCACGGCGGTCTTTTCCAGGCCGCACTCCACCATCTTACTACTGGCCGTGTGGCGCAGCGTGTGTGGATGCACACCCTCTATATGGCATTCCTGCATCAACGCCCGGAACTTTGTAGCCACGTTGCGCTTATCCAGCTTTGTGCAGGCCTTGGATGGAATCAGCCATTCACACCCGCTGTCCAGCCTCCAAAAGGCAATGATCTTGTAAATGGGCTCAAGGATGGGGATAATGCGGTTTTTGCCCATCTCGGTCTTTTCACCGCCCTGCATGTACCGCTCTTTCAGGTGCACGTCCTCGCAGCGCATGGAAAGCAGCTCGTCAATGCGCATACCGGTATAAAGAAGCACCATTGCGATTTGCGCCGTCTGCCCAAACTTCGGGTCATTCTGTCGGCTGCTGATCTGCTCGATCTCTTGGGCGGTCAGGGTGCGTTCTTCCTTGCCTGTAGCCGCTGGGAGCTGCAAGAGCATAGCATAGTTTTTGTTTATGATGTCCTGAGCCATTGCCCACTCGCAGATCTGGCTGAAAAGCGTGCGCTGCTTTTCGCAGGAGCTGCGGGAGAGGCCCTTTTCCACCATTGCGTCAATGACCTGTTGATAATCTGCAGCTTTCAAGTCCCGCAATTGTCGGTCGTACAGCGGCGTAGCCTTTGCATAGGCCAGCTCATAACCCTTTTTCATGTCAGTGCTGAGCTTGTCAAATTTGGGCTGCGCTTTCCATTGGGCGTAGGCATCCGCAAAAGTGCACTTTAGACGCGCTGCGGGGGTGTTCTGGGCGTTGTAAGCGTCCAGTGCTTGTACTGCTTCGCCTGCCGTTTCAAACGTCCCCAGAACGTCCCTTTGGGCCGTAAGCGCCACATACGGTTTTGCCCGCGTCCCGCTCAGTTTATACACGCTGCCGCTGCCCTTTGGACGGCGGCGCTTTTTTCTTTGCTGCGGGGAGGCTTCCGGCTGCTTCTTCCCGCACCACGGACAAAAAGAAGCACCATCCGGGATCTCCTTCCGGCAGCATGGTCTCACGCATTTCATGGCTTACTCCTTTTTCTGCCCGATATATCCGAAGGCACCATTTTCAGCAGCGGTCCTTCCGGCCTTGTAGTTGATCTTCAGGTCGTCAATGGGAGGTTGCGGAGCGTCCGGGCATGGATCTAGGCCCATGCTCTGGGCAAAGTTGTATTGGTCGATGATTGTTCCGCATACACTGACCCGGTTATTGAGCGGACAGTGCAAGTTCGCTGCCACCTCGGAGATCACCGCGGGCGGGCTGCTTCCGTGACTGCCCTTCAGTATGAAGAGAAGCAGCTTTTTCGTCAGTGGTGGCAGGCTTACCACGAGACGGCGCAGCTCCGTGTTTAACTCATCGTCTGCCTTGCCGTTATCCGGCACTTTGTACAGATCCGGGTGAGTCATCTCCATGAACACCGTGATGGGCGACACCCCACACGCCGTGCACCAGTCCATGATCTCGTCACTGTCCGGGCTGGTGCATCCTTTTTCCCAGCTCTGCACGGTGCGCTCTCCTTTTTCGATGCGCCTTGCGATCTCCGCTTGGCTCAGGCCAGCAGACACCCGCGTTTTTGCAAGTGCCTTTCCGATTTGGCTCGCCGTAAAATAACTCATACTTTCACCCCCATAAAACCAGTGTGTTTTTAACAAAAAATGGCGCAGAAAAAGTCTGCGCCATTCGACAAATTTTATCCGTATTTTGTTTTCCAACGGCGCATGGTAAAATCTGGATTATAAATCGTAGATGTGCACAAAAGAAAGGAGAAAACAAAATGGATTTTGAGCAAAGAAACGTCAAAGAAGCTGAAATGACCATCATCGACGGAATGCCCGCCAGTATCCTGACCGGCACCGACCACACCCCTGCACCCTGGGAGGAATGAGTTATGAAAAAGCTGTCACACTTTCGCACCCATGCCCGTGCCCTGCTGGCCTGCTATTTGGATATGACCCCAGAGCAGCAGCGCCTTGCTCGTGCTTACATTCTAGATAAGGCCCTGCCGGAGGTGCAAGCCCTGCGTAACGCAGCCGGTACGCCCGGCGGGGCGCTGGCTGCTGACCTGTTGCAAAATTTGCAACAACCTTGCAACCGCGAATAACAACGCGCATATTTTGCACATTGCTCGTGCATGTCGCGCGTATCGTGCAAATACGCATTTTTTTGTGGATTTTTCCACCGAAAACAATGCTCGAATGGGGATTGACGTCAACAACCAGCGGTTTTATAATATGGTTGTGAACAGGTTTACAGGCCAAGCAACTGAGATTTCTTTGCGTTGTACTCCGCTTCCGTGATGGCCCCCATATCCAGTAGCTGCTTAAACTTCAAAAGTTCATCGGCGGAGCAGGGGGCAGCCGGAGCAGTGCCCTGCGGCTGTTCTGGAGAGCCTTTGCAACTCTTGAGAAACGCAGTCATTCCGCCGGGATAAACCGTTGTCGGCAAGTTGCTTTCGCCTAGTGGAAGCGCAAAGTGGATAGACACGCTCTCTTTACTGCGACCCTTGCGGGTCTCTGTTTTAGCGGTGGTAGCGCCCACGATCGCACCCACAGGCCCGGCAACGGCTGCACCGATCACGGCACGTCCAATACCACCCTTTGTCTCTGTCACCGTCAGATCGTCAGGAGTATCAGAATCATACCCAGCGACTTCATCAAAACTGTAGATCATGCGAGGGCCTTTATCGCCGCTGCGGTGTCCAATGCAAAACAGCCGGTTGGGTTTGTCGATGGACACAAAGAGCGCGTCACTATCATAGATGGAATCGGTTTCTTTGAACGTCTTTCGGCGGTTTTCCAGCGTAATCCAGTATTCCGCAAGTGCAGCTGTCGGTTGCTTTGCTGCCCGGATGCCCAATTTTGAAAAGAAAAAGTTACTGCACCCGGCACAGATCAGGCCGTCCGCGCTCTTCTCGCGGTTCAGCAGACCCAACTTGCCACCGCAGACGGGACAGATATTTGCCATGTTTATACCTCATCTTTTGATTTTACATTACACAGGAGGCATCAGAATGAACACTACAGACCGACAAGGCTACATTGACGCAATCACCAAACTGCTAGAGAAGGCAGATCCGCGCAAGCTGCGCCTGATCTGGGTGTACGCCAGCAGGCTGATAAAATAAATCAAGGTAGCAAAAGAAGGGGAACCCTTACGGGTTTCCCTCTTTTTTTTGCAGCTTTTCAGCCATCCGCTCCAAAAGCTTCCAGTCCTCGGGCTCCAGCTCTGCCAGCATCTCCACAAACCGACGCTTGAAGTCGTCTCCC
>ERZ1504996.548-NODE-548-length-11081-cov-3.079993_pt1 | contig 11081 bp, 12 predicted proteins | sample MGYA00572424_ERZ1504996 | MGnify/ENA primary metagenome ERZ1504996 (study PRJEB39906, sample SAMEA3182051) | gut metagenome | biome: human; feature: gut; material: Stool; isolation source: human stools | place: Canada | collected 2012-03-07 ...
AAGAAGAAGATGCCCACTCTCACCGACGGGGAGAAATCGGTGCTGACCCTATCCCTTCAGGGCTATACTATGTCGGAGATTGCCGACAAAATATGCCTCTCGCCCGACACCATCAAGAAATACCGTAAGCGCATATTCGAGAAACTTGATGTGCGCAATATCTCGGAGGCGATAGTGGCGGCGACCAACAACAAGCTACTCTAAATTATTGCAGAGATAGAATCTCGGAAAATGCTTCACCTCGCGGCCGACGGCTATATTGGCGGCTATCCTTGCGCAGATATGCGCCGCTGTCCGTTGTGCGGCCTCGCTCGTCTTGCCTTCTCTTATCTTCGGCAAAGCTGAGTGTAACCAGTCACAACCCTCCATATTCCAAAAGGCGCAGTACCCGGCCATATACTCGGCAGCCCATAGGCGCGCATTTGCCTTGCAGTGCAATTCGTTGTCATCGCCCGGCATCACTACTATTGCACCGGCTCCGTCAACAAAATCAAAAGGATATATTATAGGTATGGCGGCATTACCCTTTACATGGGTACAGGCTTCGCCCGCATACTCGGCTACCATATCGACGGGTCCAATTTCCGTGTGGACATCGTTCCCCGACACAATATTTATAGACTTGAAGCCGAACCTGTAAAGTTCGGCCTCGACATTGTCGATAAAATCCGATGCGCCGATAATCATAACCCGGCAGTCTGCGATAAGGCATTTTTCCTCGCTTGTCATATTCATTGGTTTTTCCTCTGCAAAATTAAGGTTATCCCAATCGCTATACCATACCCAAATGGGTACGTTTTCACCCTGAGGCGCAATCATACCCATTTGGGTATGGCAAGGAACTTTCAGCGGCTGTAACTTTGCGTCAGAATTCAAAAACAACACTAATATGAAAAATATACTCTTCTTAATTCTTGCTGTAATAACCACAGCAACAACAATGGCTCAGAGTATAACCGGCAAAATCGTGGATGAAAATAATTCTCCACTTGATTTTGTGAATGTGGTTCTACTGAAAGCCGACTCTACCTATATAGCAGGTACGGTAACTGACGAAAATGGAGTTTTCCTGTTCAATGAGAAACAGGATAATCCCAAATTCATAAAGGTGTCATCTATTGGTTACACTAATCAGACCCTCAATATTCCTCCAACAGGAAATATTGGTATAATAACTCTTAATCCTGAAAGCGTAATGCTCGGAGAGGTGGTGGTAAAATCCAACCGGCCTCTTACCGCTATCAAAGGGGATGCCCTTGTTACCAATGTGGCAGGATCGCAACTTGAGCATGCCGGCACTGCCAATGATGTGCTTACACAAGTGCCTATGGTACTTGGGCGCGACGGCAATTTCGAAGTTTTCGGCAAAGGATCTCCGGCCATTTATATCAATGGCCGTGAGGTGCAAGACCTTACACAGCTTTCGCAGTTAAACTCAGCCGACATTAAGAATGTTGAAGTCATAACCAATCCCGGAGCCAAATACGATGCCTCTGTCAAATCGGTAATACGTATCCGTACAAAACGCCCGCAGGGAGATGGCTTTAGTGGAACACTCCGCGCACAAGGCGTTATGCAAAAGTATTTTCGTACTGTTGATCAGGCTAATTTCAAGTACCGAACAGGGGGACTGGAATTATTTGGTAATTTCGGATATATAGGTGGAAAATTCCAAAGCAGCAACAGGGTTGATATGCTGACTCAATCATCAACTGTATGGAATCAATTTCTGACACAAGATGGCTTCATGAGAACAAACGAATTTTTCGCGAAGGCAGGTTTTTCGTATTTATTCAATGACAGCCACTCAATAGGCGCTTATTACTCTAATGGATTCACAAAGCAAAAATCTGAGCATACAGGAATAAGCCGTGTGTTGACTGACGGACAACCATACGACAATATCTCAATGTATGGTCGCGGTAACAACAATACGCTTCCAAAACATCACGCCAATCTATACTATAATGGCGAAGTCGGAAAGTTCGGTATTGACTTCAATATGGATTACATGTGGCGAAAAAATCGCAACTCCATGTTTAACGATGAAACAAGCGACGCGCAGGACAATTCGCTTGTAAATTCAATCGGAGTAACCAGAAGCCGCATGTTGGCTGAAAAACTTGTATTCAGCTATCCTTTTTGGAAAGGTGGCATTGAGTTTGGAGAGGAATATACTTCATCGCGTTTCTCATCTGATTATAACACCGATGCCTCTTTGGTTGGCGACGCTGATTCAAAGGTTGACGAAAACAATATTGCCGGATTTGTGGAAATCGGACAGACTTTCGGACAATTCAATTTAGGCGTTGGATTGCGATATGAGCATGTAAAATTTGAATATCTCGAAAACGGACAGAAAAAGGAAGATCAGAGCAAGACCTATAATAATCTGTTTCCCTCGCTTTCGCTGTCAACCATGATAAAAAACGTGCAACTGTCAATGAGTTATACCCATAAGACCCAGCGGCCAAGCTATGCAGACCTTGACGGTACAGTGGATTATATCAACCGTTTTACCCTTGAAGGTGGTAATCCGTTCCTAAAGCCGGAAAAGATACATTCCGTCGAGCTTATGGGAGCATGGCGCCAGTTCTTCGGACAGATTACATACACTTATAAGAAAGACCCGATAATGAACACTACATATCCCTATGCGGATGATGCCGAGGTCAAACTTATAACGATGGCAAATTTTCCCAAGATACAGAATCTTCAGGCATTTGTTGGCGCACAGTTCAAGGTTGGTGTATGGCAGCCGAAAGTAAATGTCGGTATTATGAAACAGTGGCTTTCCATAGATTATACCGATGGTCGTAAGAACCTGAACAATCCTATGGGACTCGTTCAATTCCAAAACGCCATACATCTTCCTTATGATATCTGGTTGAACGTGGATATGCAGTGGATGAGCGCCGGTAACGATGACAACACAAAGCAATCCTCCTCATCATATCTCAATGCCAAGCTCTATAAAGCATTCTTCAACAATCGGTTTAGTGTGACTTTGGAAGCCAACGACATCTTTAATAAGAGTAACCGTAATGCCACGTTGTTGAACAAGGATGTAACAATACATCGGTTCAATACCACAAATAACCGCACATTAATGCTGACACTGCAATATACATTTAATTCTTCTCGTGACCGATACAGAGGACAAGGTGCCGGAACAAATGAGATGAACCGATTCTAATATAGCCCAATAAAATGAAATCGTTTATTATTACATTCATACTGTCTTTGATCTGCGTAATAGCCTACGCAAAACCACACTGTCAGGGATTCAACAACTATGATAACAAAGTCACTGTCGTTTTTACAGATGATAAGGTCGATAGCCAATACGAGGTCACTGATGTAAAACTCATAACATACGGCAAGGAATACTCCGCCACATCTGTAACGACAAACGTCAAAGATGGTACCGCAAGGGTAATACTTATCTTTCCCCACATCACCCAATTCTCAAATCCGAAAGTAAATCTTAGGATTAACGGAAAGAAAACAAAATTCAAAGTTTGCCAATAAAGTATTGACAAATAAAAGACTGGATTGTAAACAGTTTAATTCATGCAAGAATATATATATAGACAAAGACAGGCAACCTCGGCAGTGATGTCGTGGTTATCTATCTTTGAATTAAAGTCCGGTTGGACGATGTGCCGGACAAATAGACATCGACATGGATTAATTAAAATGAAGCATCAATTCATGAGTGCCATACCCAAAAGGGTATGTTTTCACTTCACGCCGCATTTGTCTACTTTTGGGTATGGTAAGGAATTTTCAGCGGCTGTAATTTTGCAATGTGAATATAGACTAAAAAGATGAACCGCATCAGAGTTTCAATAGTATTGTTTGCACTCGTATCCCTGATGGCTACGGCACAAGTCGATGTGACAGGAATCGTCATAGATGAGGATAATGACGAACCTTTGACGGGTGCGTCTATCATCGTCAGAAGCGACGGTAAAATCAAAAAATATGCTACCACTCAAAAAGATGGCCGATTCTATATGACTATGCCTTCGGTAAATGGGTGCCGTCTTGAAGTTACCATGATGAGCTTCGCCAAGCGGTCCATTCCTCTTGACAGCGTGAGTTTTCCATTAACCGTCTACATGGAGCCGGGAACCACCTTACTCAAAGAAGTAACTGTCAAGGCTGACCGCATACGGGAACAAGGCGACACCATCACCTACAATGTCGGCAGTTTTGCCCAGCAGCAGGACCGCTCCATCGGTGATGTATTGAAACGTATGCCCGGCATTGATGTAGCCAACAATGGCAAGATACAATATCAGGGAGAAGATATAAACAAATTCTATATTGAAGGCTCCGACCTGCTCGGAGGCAAATATGGGATTGCCACCAGCGGAATAAGCCATGAGGATGTGGGTGCAGTAGAGGTAATGGAAAACCATCAGCCTATGCAGGTACTGTCGGGCATATCCTTCTCCGACAAGGCTGCAATAAACCTCAAACTGAAAAACAAGGCGAAAGCGACATGGACTTTCCACGGCGACGCCGGAGGTGGATGGTCGTGGCAGCCCGAAGGTGCGATATGGGACGGTGAGCTGTTTGCAATGGCAGTAATGCCCGGATTCCAGAACATAACCACACTGCGTACCAACAATACCGGCGAGAACCTTTCATCGTCAAGTACAGATTTCTTCGCCGACCGTCGGCAGACAGGACTCAGCCAATACGTCGGAATCGGACTACCCGGAGTGCCGTCACTAAGCGACAAACGGACACTGTTCAACCGCTCCTTCCTCGTATCGACCAACAGCCTGTGGAAGTTCGGCCGAGGAGAGTTTAAGGCTAGTATCGACTATTCATTCAATCGCATCACAGCCAATGCCTCTAATATCACCACGTACTTTCTTGACGATGGTAACCGCATAATTACCGAAAACCGAAGCGGCACGGAACACAGCCACTCCCTGAGCGGAAAGTTCATCTATGAGCTTAACCAAAAAACGGCGTTCATCAACAACACGCTCCAGACAAATATAGACTGGGATGACGTAAGCCTCGCCACAACCGGGTCTCTACCCAACGGCCAGTCTGCAAAGCTGCCGGATTATTATGTCAGCAACAAGTTCAAGATGATACAGCGCTTCAAGGGTAAACATCTGGTGACATTCCAGAGCATGAACGAATGGGAATCGCTGCCGCAGACGCTGGATCTCGACATGAATAGTCAGCAGTTTCGTCAGCATATCTCCGACCATGCCTTCTATACGCATGAGAGCGCGGCATACGCCTTCAACATAAAGGGGTTGACACTGAGCCTTGAAGGTGGAATAAAAGGTTATATCCGTTCTATGGATTCGCAACTGCCCGAATTGCCGGAGGAACTTCCGGGATTGACTGAAAACGTGGTAAACACCAACTATCTCACAGTATATGCAACACCTAAGTTTGAATACTGGGTGCGACGGGTAAATCTATCGCTCAACTTGCCCGTAAGTTACGCCCATTATAACTTTAACAAGGCAATTGCCAACCATGACGAAATGTATTTCTCTCCGTCACTGAGTTTTAACTGGAAACCGAACAACCGCTTTTCGGGCACCTTGCGCGGTGGACTCGGACGCTCGCCGATGAATCTCAACCTTATCCATCCAGGACTTATAATGACCAACTACCGCACTCTGAAATCCGGCGTGGATGATTTCTATAACTCATCGTCGCAGAACGTATCTGCAAGCGTCAGCTATAAGCACCCCCGCCACGGTCTGTTTGCCAACGGCATGGTGATGCACTCGTGGAGTCACATCCCATATACTATGGCGCAGCAGCTTTATGGCGATTATGTGGTTTACAGCTATGCCGACGCCAAAAACGACGGCAAAACGCTAATGGCAATGGGCAACATCGGCAAGACCCTCGACTTCATGTGCGGAAGCTGTAATGTCAACGGTTCGTTCAGCCGCAACGAGTCGCATCTGCTCTCGCAGCGGCAATCGGTCAATTCAGTCAGCACCGGCTGGAGTGTCGGAGGCAAAATCAACGGCAACCCTTGCCGATGGTTCAGTTTCGATTATCGTATAGACTATTCCGACAGTCGCCTGACGATTAACGGCATGAGTGAGTCATGGCTCTCGACATTAGAAAACGAGCTGAGTCTGACTTTCATTCCGCACAGGAAATGGCAATGGACTGTCAGCGGCGAACATTACCGAAATGAACTGACCGAACATAATTATAAAAACATAGTGATGCTTGACACCAAACTGACCTTCCTGCTTAACAAGAAGATAGAGTTTGCCGCATCGCTCACCAACATTCTCAACAAACGAAGCTACAACTACACCACCTACTCGCAACTCTCATCCTTCGAGTCGCAGCGTCATCTTCGTGGCCGTCAGCTTCTATTCTCGATAACATTAAGAAAATGAACGATATGAGACAAACAATCACAATTTTATTCATGTTTATTGTTGCGATGGCTACAATCGCGCAACAGAAAGCTGATATTGAGGTCAGCTACACAGCACATCATCCCAATCTTCGCAACGGCAAGGATGATGTGACAAATCAATATATACTGCTTGCCGGAGGTGATGACTCAAAGTTCTTTTCTCCGAGAACAGAGTATATAGATTCGCTCAACTCTACGCCGGATGGTCAGTCCAAGTATCAAGAAATTACGCGCAACTCCTATCTCGGTGGAAAGATGAAGGATATTCCCCGTGCCGATGGGAGCTTTTATGTCGTAAAATCCGGGCAAAGAAATGCGCTCACATATTACGACAAGGTAGGTACTGAGAAATATTATTATGAGGAGGAAATTCCTAAAATAGAATGGATGGTCGGCGACTCTACCAAAACAATTCTTGGTTACGAGTGCTTTGATGCCACAACTGATTTTCATGGACGCAAATGGACTGTATGGTTTACTCCCGAGATTCCAATGATTGCAGGACCGTGGAAACTTTCAGGTGTGCCGGGACTGATTCTTGAAGCGATAGCAGAGGGTGGTCAATATAGATTCGTTGCTGATGGCATCCAACAGACAGACAAGCTAATCACGCCGGTATATCTTGCAAACGAATATGAAAAAACTGATCGCATTAAATTCCTTAAAGCACAGAGAAGTTTCAATGATAACCCCATAGGCTCAATAAATGCCCAGTTTGCCGGACAAGGTATATCAATCGGTAGAGTAAAGAATGAAAACGGAGAGGATGTAGGCGACAGGCTTTTCGTACCTCGTGAAACAGTTGATTTCATCGAAACCGACTATTGAACAGCATTATGAGATAATAAGACAGGCAACCTCGGCATGGATGTCGGGGTTGTCTGTCTTTGAATTAAAGCCTTGGGGATATATGCTGGAAATAGACGGCGATACGGGCTAATAATAAGTATTGTCTGTCTCATCCATTAGGGATATTTATGAGAAAAATTAATGGTTGAGACATTAGTCACAGCTAAAGTCACAACCGCCTAGCAACTTTGCACCTAACTTGATGGCTATACAACGCACCAGCTTCGCCGACATCCGCTTCAAGTAGACTTGCAAATATTGGAAATGCTTTTATATTTTAATAGCCTATACATCTATGGTAAGTAATAAATTGTTGCCATAAAGATTGTTTTATCTTTTGCGACCTAATTTAGTGGTCTTACCAAGACGGACTGCCGCGACTCGGGCGCATCTGCGGGCACGTTCAATCTCGTCATCGTCCTTGCGGTCACGCCAGTTGTCATTGTTGTTGGACGAACCGCCTCCGCCGCTGCCGGTTGAAACGGTGTCGAGAGCAGTGAGACCAACGAACAGGGCTACCGCCATGTCTGTAAGCTCCTGCCAGTTTACAATCTCACGATAGTCAAACTCATCGTCGAATACCTGCATGACATCGTTTGGAATGTAGAACCGGGAAGTTTTGCCTTCATGTGAAAGTTCGTATCTCGATGTTTCTTCGCGCCACGAAGTATAATCCGCTACTTGTTTGTCGGACTGAGCTATCGGCTTTGATACAACAGGTGCAACAGGCTTTACTCCGGCTTTCTTGACCGGCAGCTTCGCTTTCTCCGTGGACTGACTGTGAAGTTTGTTCCATGTGTCTTCGATTCTCAAAGCTGTCAGCTTTCGGCCTGTGCCAAGTTCGGATGCCTTGAATCTAGCTTTACCCATTCCAATGGAATAACCGTAAGGGCCTTTCTTGCCGGAGCGAATCATAATGGAGTAACCTTTTGCCCGGATCCTTGCTGAATAATCCTCCCACGACCATGACGGCATGGCACGAAGGATTTCCGTAAGGTCATCGGCGATCTTGTCGGCGTTAATCCTGTGGATTTCGGCGGCTGTTATCCATCCCCGCCGAATTGCTACAGCCTGAGCCGCCTCCTGTGCGCGGATATGTATGTTGTGGTCGTTGTTTGTCTTGCCGTAGCGGTCTTTCCGGCACACTGCGGCGTGAAGATGCGGTATGCCGCTGTCGGACTCATAATGAAGCCAGACAGTGTAGATACTGTTCGCAATGTTGGTCTTATGCGAATACACCTGGTCGCTTTCATTTGTCAGTTCGATCCTGTCGAACTCCCTTACAAAATCGTCCCACAGCTTCTGCCAGTCCTGCATGGTGAAGTTTTCGGTGTACTCTCTGCCGGGACTGATTTCCATACGGATAACATTCTTCTTCATCTGCGCACCGGCTTTCATCAGATCCCAGATGCCTTGCGCATCAAGTTCACAAGGCAGAAGATTATCCTTGACATGATATATAAGCTCAGGGTGTTCCTTGTATCTCGACTCTCCGGTAATATACCTGATGTCATTGATACCGTGACTTATGGATGCCGCTTTTCCTATCATAATGATTCCTGTTCCTTGTCCGTTTCAGATGATACTCCCGGTACACGGTTCGGGGAGAAATATCTGTTGATTATTTCGGTGATGAGTTCCGCAGTCCTGCGGAGGCGTACCAACGCCTCGATCATCCACGGCTGGTTGCGGAACATCGCCATGCGCTCGTGCTGCGGCATGGCGTTCAGCATCGAGGTGTATTTAGCATAGTCGCTGCGGGCGATTATAAGCTGGTCGCGGACTGCCGTCTGCACCGGTGTCAGACGTGATTTCGGCTCATATCCGCACGCCCGTGAAAGCAGATACTCGCTGCGGTTCATACCGCACTGCCCGGCAAGTCTCTCTATCTTTTCCCTCTGCGACTTGCTGACGCGGAAAGAAAGGGATGAAGTGCGTCTTTCTCTGTGATTCTCGTTATTATTGTTCATTGAATGTGTATAAAAGTATAAAATGCTATAAATGAAACCGGTGCGAGCCTGCGAGCGGCGTCCCGTTGCCGGAAGTGGCAACGCAAGAGAGCCGGGTATGGAAAGACCGACAGGGAATGTAATACAGCGGCATATCTTGCAACGAAATCCACGTTTCCTGCTTTCCGGCGGCTTAAGACATACGGCTAACCGTGCGGCTGACTATGGGGCAACCCGCAACTCGGAAGATTCACCGTATAGTCTGCCGGTAGTTCAATCCGCATTGAAAAAGACAGGGTTGCGGATATAAGGCTTGTCAGGGCGGCTCCAGCCCAGTACGGAGGGGAATGTCATCACCGACCCTACAAGTGAACGGTTCGTGCAGATAAGCCCGGCCTGTTCCATCCTGTCAAGGAGATTGCGCAATCGGGTCCGGTTCATCTGCCATTGCTCCGCGAGGCGAAGCTCCGAATATTGAGCCTGTCCCGGTCGCAATGCCAGAGGGCGGCGGAAGTCGTTTGATACTTTCGCATTTACAGCCATTCTTGACAGCAGGTCATAAAAGAGGACTGTGTTGCTTACCTTGTCGCCGCGTTTGTTCTCGGTGGTGCCGCTAAGTAGATTCATCACCTCGGCAGTCATTCTGAAAGTAATGATTTCAATGCGCGACGGTATTTGAAATTTGTATGTTTCCTTGGATTGTTTGTTCATGTGTCCTTGTTTGCATCGTAAGTGCGACCAAAGTGTTGTCGGATAGAAGAGCAAATATCTGATGAAATTAATCTGAAATTATTCCATGTGTGTTCTCGCCATCCGCACAACACTCCGGTTCACGGTTAAAACTGTTACTTCCCTGACATTGATGAGTTGTAGAACTGTATCATCCTCACACCCTCGTCAATGTCGGTCTTGCATCGTGCGATTTCACTGACGGTGAACATCGCCGCCGTCATCTCCTCTTTGTCAAGGTATCGGATAGCCGATTTGACAAGCTGACGGGCCCGTGCCTGACGGTGTTCCGAAAGTTCCTGCACGGACATCTCCTTCCTGTTCGTTCCGGAGTTGAGAAAGAGATTGAGACGGTGACGGTCGGAACCTTTCACAGCCGACGCTTCCTGATGGCCCGCACCGATTGCGATACACGCCGCAAGAGCATCCGCTTCATGTATGCCTAGCGAGGATAACAGCTTACGCTCAATCTGAATTATCTGCGATTCTTCAATCGTTTTGCTCTTTCTCTCCTTACGGGAAAGTGCCGGAGCATCCATCGCTTCGATGGTCTGTTCCACATTCTGAATAGTAGGTTTGGTTGTTTCTGTCATGATTTATAAGAGTTTTGGTTATGGCCTGATACTGTTTTTAAGGATGTAGGCCTGTGCCTGACTTTCGATTTCCTCGTCCGTTGCGATACGGACACTGCGCTGCCACCTGTCGAGGTCTTCGGGGTCGAAATAGCAGAGCTTGCCTCCCGGCTTGTAGTACGGGATGACACGGCGCATCATCAGCTTGTAGAGATAGCTGAGCTTGATTCCGAGGTATTCGGCCGCCTCGGTCGGCGTCAACATACTTGGTTTTGTCATTAAAATTCCTGTTGGTTATTATATTATTTGCGATTGGTTTTCTTGTTCGGACTGCAAAGCTATAATACAGGAATGGAAATCAAACGAAGTTGGCTGTATAAGCCCTTGTCTTTTAAGGTTATCTATGAAAATCGTAAAATCGGCACAGATTTCCGGCACTCGTTCACATGCTGACAGAGATTTACAGATGAAATGGCAGGGCAAGAAAAATCCCCATGCCGAACAAGGCACAGGGACGGTATCTCATTTTATGTCGGTAGTTCCATAAAC
>ERZ1504996.557-NODE-557-length-10975-cov-5.452381_pt1 | contig 10975 bp, 10 predicted proteins | sample MGYA00572424_ERZ1504996 | MGnify/ENA primary metagenome ERZ1504996 (study PRJEB39906, sample SAMEA3182051) | gut metagenome | biome: human; feature: gut; material: Stool; isolation source: human stools | place: Canada | collected 2012-03-07 ...
GACATGCCCCCGGCATGTCATTCACTACCGCGCCGCCGCTTCGCTACCCCTCGAGTTCCCCTGCTGCTCTATTATCTTTCTTTTGCAGCATAGTTTTTCGACAGACTGAACGGAGAACAACGAAAACTGTTCTCCGTTTTTGGTGTTTTTAAGCTTAAAATTACTTGCCGATGTGGAATGCGTTGCCGTCTTTATCCTGGAAGTACTGGTTTGCGTAGTTGTCCTGGATGCAGTGGACGACCTTGGTGAGGATGTCGCAGGTCGGAGTGGGGATGCCCAGCTCTTTGCCGTACTCTGCGATCTTGCCGTTGAGGACGTCGATCTCGGTCTGACGCTGATGGAACAGTGCGTCCTGGCACATGGAGGGATAGTAGTCGCCGATGTTGGTGACGATGTCGGCATGGTCGTGTGAGATGAAATCGTCGGCGTTCATGGGAACACCCTTTGCGGTTGCAACGGCGCAGGTTTCACGGATGACGCCGTGGAACAGCTGCTGGCCCCAAGGATCAGCCTCGACCTCACCGATCTTCAGACGCAGAACCGCGCAGACGGTGTTGACGGTTGCGTTGACGCAGACCTTTTTCCAGATGAACTTGTAGATGTTGTTGTCGGTGCCCGGCTCGCCGTCGCGCCAGTAAGCGTCGCAGCCGCCTTCGCGGTAGCACTTGAGCATCTCTGCGCAAGCTGCGTCGTTGAGCTCGCTTCTTACAGCGCCGCCGAAGTTCATCTGAACGCCGCCGGCAGGAGTGGAAACGCAGTGACCGGGCTCGGGCAGTGCGGTGCCGAGAACGCCGGAGCCGATGATGCAGCGCTCTTTCGGGAAGACCTTGAAGAGGTTGTCATCGTTGCCGAGGCCGTTTATGAGGGAAACGGCGACGGTGGTGTCGCCCACGACGGGCAGAGAGTCCTGAATTGCCTGCTCGAGCTGAGTTGCCTTGGTCATATAGATGATGACGTCGACCTTGCCCTCGGCCTCTTCCGCAGCGGCAGAGCTGGTGTAGGTGCGGAAGCCCTTGAGCTGATAATTATAATCGGTGTAAGCACCGTTCTCTTCCTGATGGATGGTGAAGTGCATGCCGTCCTCGGCGACCTTCTTCATGTGAGCCTCATAGCGGTCGATGAGGATCATGTCTGCGCCGCCCTTTTTGAGGTAAGAAGCAAAAACGCTGCCTGCTGCGCCGGAACCATACATTGCAATTTTCATTTTTATTCGTCTCCTTATAAAAATTGATTATAAACTTTATTGTTTGCAATACTGCTTATCGTAGTTTTGCTGTATTGTCTGGATCATAAGCGTCAGCGCCCCGTTGACGGGGGTGGGGATTCCGAGCTCGCGGCCGTAGCGCACGATGGCGCCGTTTAAAAGCTCGACCTCGGTCTGACGCTGGTGGATGAGAACATCCTGTGCCATAGAGGGATAATATTTTGCAAAGCCCTCTCTGAGTCTTTCAAGCTCTTCGAGCATCTCGCCCCAAAGATCGACGCCCGTAAGTGCCTTGGCTACCGCGCAGCCCTCCGCCCACACGCTTTTTATAAGCTCTCTGCCGGTTTCGCAGTCGAGCATGGGTCCGACCTTCAGGCGCGTGAGAGCCGAAAGGGTGTTGTAGCCGCTGTTTGATATCGCCTTTTTCCAAACGAAGGGGCGGATATCCTTTTCAAAGCTTGCAAGGCAACCGCCGTCGCAGAAGCACTTTTCAAGCGCCTTGCCGGCCCTTTCGGAAAAGGGATCGTTTTCCGAGGCTCCGAAGCGCATTATAACGCCGCTTTCGGGCTTTGAAACGCATTTGCCCGGCTCGGGAAGCTCGGTTCCTATCGTGCCGAAGCCATAGAGGATCCTGTCCGCAGGGACGTATTTTTTGAGCACATCGTCGTTGCCGATGCCGTTTTGCAGGGAAACGACGACCGTTTCCCTGCCGATGCAGGGCATAACGGAGGGCATGATGCCGTCGGTTTGAGTGGCCTTCACCATAAGTATGACCATGTCCATAACGCCGATATTCTCGGCGGAATAGGCGGTGCGGAAGCCGGTGAGGAGCTCCTCGCCCGAGGGGGTGACGAAGGTCATTCCGCTCTGCGCGACCTTGTCCATGTGCGCCTTGTAGCGGTCAACGAGCCAAAGCTCTGCGCCGCCTTTATTAAGATATGAAGCAAAAACGCTGCCGGCAGCGCCGGAGCCGATCATAGCTATTCTCATTTTCTGACACTGTTCCTTGGTCAAACACCACCGGTCATCCGGTGGTGTTTGAATTATTCTGATTAATTACTCGATCTCTGCCTTCTTCTCTGCGGAAAGCTTCTTGACCTTGGGAAGACCCCAGATCAGGACGGGCAGGAAGATAACGAGGATTGCGTAGTAGCCGTCGTAGCCGTAAGCGTACTTGATGATGTTGCCGAGGCCGAGCAGGGAGATCGCAAAGCAGATAGCGATGACGATAACGCCGACGATAACACTGCGAGCCTTTTCGCTCTTGATGGTCTTGGGGAAGCAGGCGCCCTGGAAGCGCTGGATCATGGTGAATACGAGGGTGACGCTGGTGGAAACGAATGCGCAGAACAGCAGGATGCTGAAGATCACCATCAGCCACTTGATGCCGACGAGGGTCAGAACGGTCTGGTTGGGGATGCCGTTTGCTGCGGTGGTAAAGCCTGCAACACCGCCGTCCTGAAGAGCCTTGAGAAGCGGATACCAGCGAGCGAGCATTGCGGTGGATGCCGCAAGAGCAAGGCCGTTCATGAGCCAGCCGAGGATGTTTGCGCGCTTTACGCCCTTGAGGGTCAGGCCTTCGCCTGCTGCGATCATTGCAGGGATGGATACGCACTGGAATGCTGCGTAAACGAGAACGCCGCGCCAGATCGCTTCGCCGGCATTGTCAACATACGGTGCTGCCGTGATACTGTTCTGAGCAAGCAGGTTTGCGCTGATTGCGTCGAAGTCTGCTGCGAAGCCGGCGATAACGACGACTGCGGTGGAGATAAGAATTGCGATGGAAAGAACGGTGGAAGCTGCGATAACAAGCTTTACGCCGAAGATGCTCAGGATGATGAGCACTGCAACGATGATGAGGTTGAAGATGAGCTTGTTTGCGGTGACGGAATAGTCAACGCCGAAGAAGTTTGCAGGACCCTCGCCTGCTCCTGCGACTGCTGCCGCAACTGCCGCCAGAAGAATTACGATGTAGAAGATCTCAAAGAAGACTTCCATCCAGGGCTTCGGATACAGAGCCGAGAAGGTGTCCTTATAATTGGTGAAGCCGCTGAGCTTTGCAAACTTCATAACGGTGTACATCACCAGTGCGAGTATGCCCATTGCGACAATGGGAAGAACCGCGGCCCACATGCCGTACTGGGCGAAATAGCTTACTACCTGGTTACCGGAGGCGAAACCGCCGCCGACGTGGGTGCCGAACCACACCGAGGCGACCGTAAACGCTGCCGCCCATGTGCCCTTGGCTGCTTTGTTGTTCATAATGACTCTCCTTTAAAATGTCTCTTTAAAATGTCTCTTTAACATTGCCCGTTTTGCGGAGCAGCTCCTCAACCGCCCGGCAAAACTCTGGGGTTAATGTTCTTTTCCTGCATCTTGTTAAAACCAAAACAAAGTCCCCGTCGCTCCGAAGGAATGCTTCGACAAACAATTCCTTGGGCAACAGGGCTTCACTGGAGAGAAAAAATCTTGCCGCGGCAGACAGGCGGACGGCTTCTTCGTCCGCTGCATTCCGACGAGTGGTCCTCCCGTGGAATTGTCTTCGCTTTATTTATGGCTTTTTCAAAATGCATGCATATTTTACATGCAAGTTTACAATGCGTCAATATTTCAACCGATAATTTCAATAAAAATCGACTGTCAAAATTCAAACAAATAGGCCATTTTCGTCAATTTTACTAAAACGAATTAAAAATGTTCAAATTTTTTTAAAAATTAATCCATCTAAATCGAATTACTATTTCTTCAGGTCTTTTTGCATTAATACGAAAAAGATGTGGTAAAAAATTGTTCTGGTCAAAAAAATGTGCAGTTTCAAGGGTTTGCGGCTTTTTTAACAGGTTTTTCGAACATAAATGTGCGCAGTTGTTAATTAACGTGCCAAACGGTAAGCCAAATAATTGACAATGCGTATACCTATGTGGTACAATGCATTTTGGGTAATATACGAGAAGATACATTTAAATATAACAACAATAAACAGGGGGAAAAACTATGGCAAACAGACCTAACATTCTGGCGCTGGCTTCAAAGATCAGCCTGGAAAGCATGACCTACACCGGCATCACCTACAAGGATCCGGAATACAGGATCCTCGAGCCCATCGTCGATGACGATATGTGCTCTGTCATGATGCGTATGCGTCTTGAGAAGGAATTTTCTGCGGCAGAGCTTGCAAAAAAATGCAAAAAGAGCGTTGAATTTGTTCAGGAGCAGTGCGACAAGCTCGTAAATGCGGGCGTTATCCGCGTGCGCTATCGCGGCGAGCTGCCCTGCTACTACTACCCCATCTGGGTGCCCGGCATCATGGAGGGCATCCTCTCCAATCGCGCACAGTGCGATAAGTATCCCGATCTGGGAGCATGCTTCGAGGAATACACACGCATCCGCGTCGGTATGCTTGCCCCGGTTCTCGGCAACGGCGTTAACTTCATGCGCGTTATGCCCGTTATGAGCGCTGTCGAAAGCAACACTCGCACGGCATCCTACGATGAGCTGGCAACCATCATAGAGAAGGCAAAGGCGATTTCCGTCGGCCCGTGCTCCTGCCGCCGTTCACGCCGCCTGATCGGAGAGGGCTGCGGCCATCTTGAAGAGGATATGTGCATGTACCTTAACGACAATGCCATCAACTTCTCCAAGCACGGCGAGCACCGCCTGATCAGCAAGGAGGAGGCTTATGAGGTGCTCAAGCGCGCCGAGGATAACGGCCTTGTCCACGAAGTCAACCAGGCTCTCGGCTTTGACGAGGTAAACGCAATTTGTAACTGCTGCGGCTGCTCCTGCTATGCGCTGCGCATCGCAGAGCTGTTCCGCTCTCCCAACGGCGTAAGCTCGAACTTCATCGCCAAGGTTGATAAGGACAAGTGCGTCGCCTGCGGCCAGTGCGTTGAAAACTGCCAGACCAACGCCGTAAAGCTCGGCCAGAAGCTGTGCACCACCGATCCGCATGTCTCCGACGCATATCAGTCGGATAAGGAAGTGCCCTGGGATAAGAAGAGCTACAACGTCGATTACCGCACAACCCGCACCGACGTCATGGAGTCCGGCACGGCGCCCTGCAAGGCACAGTGCCCGGCGCACGTTCCCGTTCAGGGCTATATTAAGCTCGCCGCTCAGGGAAGATACACCGAGGCGCTTGAGCTTATAAAGAAAGAAAACCCGTTCCCGGCAGTCTGCGGCCGCATCTGCAACAAGGCATGCGAGGACGCATGCACGCGCGGCGACATCGACTCGCCCATTGCTATCGACGATATCAAAAAGTTCATCGCCGAGAAGGATCTTGAGTCCAAGCACCGCTTCGTTCCCAAGATGGTCAACCAGATCGGCAAGCCCTATGAAGAGAAGATCGCCGTCATCGGCGCAGGCCCTGCCGGCCTGAGCTGCGCATACTATCTCGCAGTCAAGGGCTACCCCGTGACCGTTTACGAAAAGGAAAAGGCGCTCGGCGGCATGCTCACCATGGGCATCCCCTCCTTCCGCCTCGAAAAGGACGTTATCAATGCCGAGATCAAGGTTCTCAAGGATCTGGGCGTAAAGTTCAAGACCGGCGTTGAGGTCGGCAAGGACATCACCCTTGATAAGCTGCGTGAGCAGGGCTTCAAGGCATTCTACCTCGCAGTCGGCGCGTCCAAGGGCGCAAAGGTCGGCTGCCCCGGCGACGAGCTGCCCGGCGTTATGACCGGCATCGACTTCCTGCGCGAGGTCAACCTCGGCGAGAAGCCCGATATCGGCAAGAACGTTGCCGTTATCGGCGGCGGCAATGTCGCCATCGACGTTGCGCGCGCGGCAGTCCGCCTCGGCGCAAAGACCACGATAGTTTACCGCCGCGACCGCGACGCGATGCCGGCAGCAGACGACGAGGTCGAAGAGGCGATCGCAGAGGGCGTGAAGTTCATGTTCCTCGCTTCTCCCGTCGAGATCACCGGCGAAGGCAAGGCCGAGACGCTCAAGGTCGAGGTCATGGAGCTCAAGGCCGGCAAGCCCGTAGGCACCGGCAAGTTTGAGACTCTGCCCGTTTCCGCCGTTATCTCCGCCATCGGCCAGAAGATCGACCTTAACGGCATGGATTTTGCCACCGGCGCAAAGGGCACCGTCAACGTCTCCATGCCCAGCTACCAGACCAGCGTTGCCGACGTTTTCGCAGGCGGCGACGTTGTCACCGGCCCGAAGTTTGCCATCGACGCTATCGCGGCAGGCAAGGAGGGCGCGATCTCCATCCACCGCTATGTGCATCCCGGCCAGTCGCAGGTCATCGGCCGCGACAGACGCGATTATAAGGCAATGAACACCGCAACGGCAGGCATCTCCGTAGCAGGCTTCGACACCGCTCCCAGACAGAAGGCCGCCGACGGCTCGGCCAAGGAAGCCAAGAAGACCTTCAAGGATCTGCGCGGTACCCTCACCGAAGAGCAGATGAAGATCGAGACCTCACGCTGCCTCGGCTGCGGCGCTGCGGTCGTTGACGAGAGCCTCTGCGTGGGCTGCGGCATCTGCACCACCAAGTGCAAGTTCGACGCTATCCACCTCGAGAAGGTCACCGACTATGTCGGCGCACCGTACTTCAAGGCGCTGCTCGGCGCGGCCGGAAACGCTCCGGCAGCAGTCGCAAAGCTCGTCACCAAGAAGATCGCAAGAAAGTAAAGGAGCTGCGTCATGCATGAGATAGGCGTCGTCCGCTCGATGGTCAAGACCGTCACGGACTTTGCCCAAGCCAACAACATCGCCGAGGTCACGGAGATCGTCCTTGACATCGGCGAGCTGTCGCTGGTCATTCCCAAATACGTTGAGGATATCTACCCCGTCGTCGTTGAGGATACCTTCCTTAAAGACACTAAGCTTATCATCAACATCATCCCCGGCATGGCCGAGTGCGACGAGTGCAACGAGCTGTTCAACGTCATCGAGCACGAGGGCTACTGCCCGAACTGCGGCAGCTTTGAAAAAACCATCCTCTCGGGCAAGGATTTCCTCATCCGCGAGATCCACATCCCCGAAGACTGATTTTTAGAGGCGATTTTTTAGAGGCGAATTGACGCAGCTACGGATACGGTGATTGCCGGTGCCCGGTGTCGAGGTTGCGGTGGAAACCGTAACGTTTCGCGTAACACAAGTGCGACACAGCGTTTCTTGCCTGGTTCGGAACAACAAAAAAGCAATAACTGCATCGCACTACAACAGTGCGATGCAGTTTTTTTAGAGGCGCATTGATGCAGCTGCGGATACAGCTATTGCGTCAGCCCGACCGGTGGGTGCCGACGAAACCGGGACAAGCGGCTGCGGCCGCAGCGGAGAGCTAATAGCTGACAGTTAATAGGTTTGGTGTTTAAATTCAACCCCCATTGCCCCCTTGACAGGTGAGCCAATGAGGGCGCGGTGCAAAACTCAGCAACGCACTAACGTAGTGCGAGAGTTTTATGGTTTCCTCTGCACTTTCGATACCGGGATCCCAAGCTCTCCGCCGCACTGCCGGGTTGCGTGGCAGTCGCGGTTTCCACCATTGTCTCGAACCGGGCAACCGCAATGTGCATATCGGTAGGTGCCCCAAAGCGCCACTAAAAAACTCCGAGGGATTTGAAGATAAATGACCAGGCGAACATGGTGAAGCAGCACAGGGCGCTGGTGGAAACGACAATATCTCCGGCAAGCTCATCGTCGCCGCCCATCTGCTGGACCATGGTGAAGGACGCGATGGCGGTCGCCGAGCCGAAAATGGCGATCATACCGGCAAAGGCGATGCCGCGTATGCCGAGGAAGTAAGCGGCGGTGAGGAAGATACCCGGCATGACGACGAGCCTGCCGAGGCAGACCTCGACGAGATCCTTGATGTATTTATGTATGCCGCCCCATTGGAAGAACGCGCCGAGCATGAACAGTAGCATGGGGTTAGTGGCGGCGCTTATTTGTTTTATGGTGGAAAGCAGAGCCTCGGGCAGGCGTATGCCGAGCAGCTGGAACGCAATGCCGACGATCGTGCCGAGGATGAGAGGGTTTTTGAAAACGTCTATGATGATGCCGAGGGCGTTTGGCCTTTTGCCGCTGAACAGCTCAAGCGTTATCACTGCGATGGCGTTGAACATCGGAACGACGACGGAGATGAGCACAACGACAGGGCCTGCGTCCGCGCCCGGAACGAGAGCCGTCGCAAGCGGCAGACCGATTATGACAAAATTCGAGCGGTAAATGCCCTGAATCTTAACGCCGCGCTTGGAGGTGCCCTTTTCGGTAAGCATGACGTAACAGAAGGCGAGCGCGTACTCGGCAAGGACGCCTGCGGCCGCGAATATGAGCAGTTTCGGCTGCACGGCGCCGGAAAGATCCGAGGTGTAGATGTTGTAAAACAGCATCACCGGCATGAAATAGCGAAACAAAAGCCTGTTGAGCTTGGGAACGTCCTCGCGCTTAATAGCGCCCAGATGCCTTGCAAGGCATCCGAGCGCCATGATGAGAAATATCGGAACGACCGCGTTTAAGCAAACGAAAAAGGCAGTCATTTATTATCCTTCCTTTGAAGCTTGTGCTTTTTGCCGTCGGGCGTTTGGATGTAGGTGTTCTCAAGCACCTCAATCGCGCCCTTGCGCCACTCGTCGAGGTATTCCTTGCGCAGCGCGTCGCGCTCGGCCGTTTCTTCGGCGGTCAGCTCGCGCTCCTTTTTTATGCGTGCAAGCTCGTTTATTCTCTGAAGCTTTGAATTTTCCATTATTTTATCGTCCCCAATTCGTCAAGAGTTTTTTCAAATGCAGGAATGAAATGCTCGATGAAGTATTCTGCCTCCGGCATATTGTAAGCATGTATCGCCTCAAGCGTCTGCTTTTCGGCGTTTAAAAATTCGTTGTTGCCGGCCTTGCGCTCTTCGATGCATTTGATGTAGGCGCTCAGCTTGTCGGCAGCCTTTACTATCGGGTGCAGCTCGCGCTGGGTCTGCCCCGTCAATATCGGCTCGAAGGCCGGCTGAAGCTCCTCGGGCAGCATGCCCAGCAGCTTTTTCGACGCAATGGTCTCTACGCGGCGGTAAGCGCTCATGATCTCGTCATCGTGGTATTTTATCGGCGTGGGCAGATCGCCGGTGAGTATCTCGCTTGCGTCGTGATACAACGCAACGGCGGCGCAGGCCTCGGGGTCGCAGTCGATGCCGTAAACGTCGCGGCGAATAACTCCCAGCGCGTGCGCGATCACCGCAACCATGTGGCTGTGCTCCTGAATGTTTTCATGTATCGAATTGCGCATCAGACTCCAGCGCTCGATATAGCGCATGCGCGAGATCAGCGCAAAAAAATTGCTGTCCATTTTCGCTTCACCTCTGTTAGAATGAAGTAATGTTATCACACGGCGCAAATAATATCAAACATTTGCGGAACATTTTTTCGCGCGGCTTCGTCATAGAAGCATTGATCGATCATCATATCAGCATAATAAAGGAGCGTTTATCATATGAAAGCTTTTAAGAAAACGGTCTGCGCGGCGCTGTGCCTTGCAATGGTGTTCGCGCTGTGCGCCTGCGGCAGCCAGACAAACGATAAAGCCAAGAAGACCAATGAAAACGATAACAGCCGGATAGCAAGCCCCGTGCATGAATCGAGTGCCGAGGAATTTAAGGCCGCCGGTATCGTCATGCCCGAGATCGACGGCAAAACGCCCGTGTACACAACGATTGACGGAGACGAGACGCTGTATCAGGCAGATTACGGCACATTCACCATCCGTGCACAGAAAACGGATGAACAGAAGGACGTCTCCGGTATGAACTATGAGTGGACCGAGGAACCGACAATGACCCTGGAGCTTTTGCAGGGAAACCCCTTATTCAAGCTCGACGGAAAGGGCGCCGGCATCGTTTACTGGTATCTTAACGGCAGCAGCTGGTCTGTCGGCATGACGGAGGGCGCGAGCGTGGACACCCTGAAGAGCCTGTACTTCAAGACCGCAGAGCTGAATCCCGGCGGCGACGGCTTTCTCTCAAACTGAAAAAAGCTCTTTACAAACGCCGCCGTAAGTGGTAATATTACAAGGCTAAGCCCGTGTGCTCAGTGATCGGGAGACCTTTCCTCCCTTTACTTAGCCATTGGGTATATAAAATCATGAAAGGGGTATCATTATGATCACCAAAGAGACTAAGACCGCCGTTATAGAGGCAAACAAGACCCACGAGAACGACACCGGTTCTCCCGAGGTCCAGATCGCTATTCTCACTCAGCGCATCCGCGAGCTGACCGCTCACCTGAAGGTCCATCCCAACGACGACCACAGCCGTCTGGGCATGTACAAGATGGTCGGTAAGCGCCGCCGTCTGCTCGACTACCTCGCAAAGAAGGATATCGAGCGTTACCGCGCAATCATTGCAAAGCTGGGCATCCGCAAGTAAGTCCGGCATTTCCGAAGGGTATGAAGGTTTTAAGCAGGGGACAAGTGAATATGTCCCCTGCTTTTTTCTGCGGCTGAGGCCGCGGAAAAAAGAAAGTAATAGGTAATAGGTAATAGTGAATAGGTGCGGTGTGCGCAAGCGCACGGATTTTAATAGCGCCTTTACGCTGATACCGATACAGCTATTGCGTCAGCACGACCGGTGAGTGCCGACCAGACCGGCACATGCGGCCGTTGGCCGCAGCGGAGAGCTGATAGCTAATAGTGAATAATTGCGGTGTGCCTGCGGCACGGATTTAATTCAACCCCTCAGTCAGCAAAGCTGACAGCTCCCCTTGACAGGTGAGCCAATGGGGTGCGGCAAGAACCAACACTGCACTAACGTAGCGCGAGAGTTTTCCGGTTTTGTCA
>ERZ1504996.559-NODE-559-length-10960-cov-5.235030_pt1 | contig 10960 bp, 8 predicted proteins | sample MGYA00572424_ERZ1504996 | MGnify/ENA primary metagenome ERZ1504996 (study PRJEB39906, sample SAMEA3182051) | gut metagenome | biome: human; feature: gut; material: Stool; isolation source: human stools | place: Canada | collected 2012-03-07 ...
TTTCAAGTCATTTCGCCCACCACCGCCCTCGTGACAAACTCGTCACATATTATCTGTTATGTGCTTGAGCACATAAGAGGTAACAATGAAGATCCCCGATGCCCGCTTGTGCGGGCATCGGGGATCTTGTTTATCGTGGCTGCTTTGCGGTGTCTCTTAGTACATGCCGTCCTTCAGAATCGCAACTTTTTGAAGCAAAACGCATATAACGAAAAACGTAGATTTTCGCAGAGTTATCAATGCTTTGAGCCGCTTTTTGAAGTCTCCTTGATTTTAAGAAAATTCACACATTTCTACGCAAATCTACGCCACTTGGCAGGAAATTGGCGTAAGTTGTGGCGTAAGCCAGCCAACTTCGTACAATGAAAATTATAGGCTGCTGGCGATCTGTTCAAAGGCTCTCTCGACAGAATCAAAGCTGCTGTGCGTATAGACGTCCAGCGTCACACTGGCGTTGGAATGTCCCATCAGATATTGCAGGCTCTTCACATCAAGCCCCGCCTGTTGGACGTTGGTGCAGAACGTATGCCGCAGCACATGAGGCGTGATCCGAGGGACAGGCTTGCCGTATGCCTTTTCAAATCGCGCTTGCAGACCTCGCATATAGTTCTCCAAGTGCATAGCGACCTTCGGCATCCCAGATTTGTCCAGAAAGAGGAAGCCGCTGTGACCGTCCACCAGCAATTCCACCTTAGGGGGTGTTCTGGCTTTCACCACTCGCATCAGCGCCATGTAAACCGCATCCGTCATGGGGATATTTCGGATGCCGCTTTTGGTTTTGGGCGGTGTGACAAAATAGGGCTTCTCCGCCGTTCGGCACAACTGCCGCCGCACATGGATACAGCGCCGGTCGAAATCAATATCTGCCCGTGTCAGACCGTACAGCTCGCTCACACGCAAGCCGGTTCCCAGCAGAATTACAATGTCATCGTAGTAATTTCCGCCGCAGTCCTGCACGAATTGCAGGTATCTCTCCTGCTGCTCCTTAGTCAGCGCGTCACGCACATAGGCATCCTTCGGCACCACGTCAGACAGCTTGAATTTGAACGGATTCTTGCGGATGATGTCATCATCCACCGCCATTTCAAACGCCGGCCTGACAACGCTTTGCAACACACCGATGGTGTTTTGCTTGATGCCGCCGTCGTGCAGGAACACAAGCCAGCCCTTTGCGTCGGATAGCTTTACAGTCTTGATCGGCTTCTGTCCGAATGGGTCGGCATGAATCCGCTTGACCGCAGAACCATAAGACCGCAGGGAGTTTTGCTTCAAGCCCCGTTTCAGGTTCATGTAGCGGTCAACCAGCTCCGCCACGGTCATTTCACCCGCTGCGTAGTCGATGCCGTCCGCCATGTCGCGCCGCAGCTCGTCCTCTTTCTTTCGCAGCTCTGTCAGGGATTTGGCGTAAATACAACGCCGTTTCTTGTGTATATCGGTATAACGATAGTCATAGGTACCGTTTGCTCTCTGGCTTTCGCCGTCCTTCAAAACGCGGCCCTTGCTATCCTTGCGCTTTTCAGACAATCTCAATTACTCCTTTCCAGCGAAAAGCGCATGTAGGGTTTGTATTAGTATACCATACCCCACACGCGCTTTCCACATATTTTTATATCGAATAGGACGAATCCAAAAACCTTTCAAATGCTCTACGCTTAATAAGGCGTTTGTTTCCGTTCCACAGTACAAACGGGCAGTTATTCTCGTTTGTCATATCTCGCAGTTTGTTGATGCCGATTCCAAAGTAGGCAGCAGCTTCCTCAAGGTTAAGATTCGCTTTTTCCCATATAGGGACACTATTGACCGCCACGAGGATCACCTCACAGCTGCTCCTCGTCGAACAGATAGCCTTGAAATACCGTACCGTCTCCGGTAATGAAACGGCCTCGCGCATCCTTGGGTATCTGTTCGGCGGCGCTGGTGTTGTCGAGTATGATTTGCGAAAGTACGCTGTCCGCCCTGCCGCAAACACGGAAATCCATGTTATTGCGTATCTGGCCGGGAATGATCGTTGCGTCCGGCCTCTGCGTGGCAAGAATAAGGTGGATGCCGAACGCCCGCCCCTGCCGCGCGATGGTGGACAGCCTGCTTTCAATTTGCGCCAGTAGCTTCTTCCGCTCGTTGTCGGCTCCGGTCTTGTCCAACATCTCCGCCACCTCGTCACAAGCGAATATGAGCCGTGGGAGCGGCTGCTCCGTAGTCTCGTTGTAGGCGTCAATGTTTGGACAGCCCAGCGCCTTAAACGCGCTCTTGCGATATTCCAGTACCGCCACAAGCTGGTCAAGGGTATCGCGCAAATTTTCCTCCGTGAAGCACATCCGGCATTTCTCATGCCAGACCTTGGGAAAATCAACGCCACCTTTGAAATCCGCAATATAAACTTCTGCGCCTTTGTGGAGCGCCTGCATAAGCAGCAGTTTCAGCAGGACGCTCTTTCCGCTGCCCGTGGAGCCGCCTAAGAGAATATGCGGAATGTGCGGGAGGTTGACTGTCACAGGGCCGGCGTAGCTTTCCCCCAGCACAAGCACAAAGCTCTTAGGAGAAAGATAGCTGTCCCTCCATTTCAGAACTTCCGGCAAATCGTCATCAGCAGAGACAGAATACACCAGCACACGACTCCTGCCCTTGGCGTAGGCCAGCTTGACAATGGTGATTCCCAGCGCCGTTTCGATGGCAAGGCATTTCTTTTCCCATTCTTGTAGAGGGATGCTCTGGTTGCGGAACTCCCATATTGTGACACGGGGATTATCCTTGTCGCGGCGCTTGCGGAGCAAATCGGGCGGCATCCCCGCGTGGTTTATGAGGCCGATACATTGAAGCTGGTCTTTCGCCGCCCGTCTGCCAAAGGGATAGAGCAGGAGCGTCAGCAGTGCCAGACCTCCAACAAACAAATAGGCTGTTACAGCGTGTTCCATTGCGGCCTTGAGAATGGGGGAAATTAACTCGATATGCTTCACCTGTTCGCGCAATATGGCCTGCTTTGTGGCAACGTACACAGCGCCAACAAGAAAAAGCGCATGGAAGAAAAGCTTGACCGGAAAATCAGGGGTACCGCGAAGCTGACGAAGGAGGTCATGCCAATAGGCGCGGCGCTCGATTTTTTTCTTATCTTCTCTTGTCATGGAAAGGCACCTCCCTCGGCGGTTTACCCTTGCGAAACTCCTTCACGCAGCCGATACGCCGCAGGAATGCCCGCCACGTCTCCAGCTCAGAGCGCTGAACTTCCGTATACTGTTCGTCCAAAGAGATATTGGAAGTGATGTAGACAGTGGTATAGCAGGCCGTGCGGTCGTGGTATCGCGCTGGGAGCTGCAAAGGGTAAATATCCAAATAATTGAGCATGGCGGCAATTGGGATCTGACTGTGAAATTCTTCAAACACCAACACGGGCTGTCCGTGGTAGGCATCGAATTTCGTGCCATTCTTGCCACCGTAATCGGTAATGCGGCAGATATCCTCCGGCTTGTGGGATGCAAAAATGCTTCGCGTCTTTCCGGTTCCGCTGTCACCATAGAAGTAAAGCACCTGAACAGCGCGGTTTTCTTTCATATACCGCTCTGCCTGCAGGGTGTCCCGCATCTCGTCAATGCCTTTGAGCCGAAATGCATAGGACGGCTTCTGCCGAATGATTTCGGCATTGGTCATACCCTGTTCCACACAGCCCATGAGGGCATACATGGAGGGGGAATCCTCCTCGGCTTCCGTGGGAATGTCACCAAACTCAAAGAAGGTTCCCTCGACAGAGGTTTCCACCTTTTTCGTGTCAGCCCATTTCCCGCTTTTGGTGATGTAATCTCTATTTGCCACGGAGCCTTTCATGCTCTTTTCGATGTGAGCAGGTGGAAAGCGGTTCTTTATGGTACTGAATCGAATCGGAGAATGGGAAAACAGATAGATATGCGTATGATAGGTCCCGCTCTCGCCAATCTCGTCTGCGAGGCAAAAATACCTTGGATGAAACAGATGCAGCCTTTCGATGATCGTATCATGGTCAAGGCCGCAGTCTTTTGGATTGTTGATGGTCAACGACCATCTGCGGCTTTGTGGGTCTTGTGCAGCCATGTCATGGTCTCCTTTCTTTGCTACCGCTACCTTGCTGCCCCACGGTAATACTTACCGTGGGGCAGCGGGGCGGCGCTGGCGCTGCCGCCGGGGGATATTTTCCTTGATGGAAAATATCGGTTCCCCGTCTGCTGCGCCCTGGCCGCCCGGTTGCGACCGTCAATTTTTCCTGACGGTAGAAATGCCGGTGGCCTTTGCGGTGAGCTGGACATGCCCTTGAGACTCATAAGCGGTCACCTCAAGGTCGGCAAACTCGACCTCAATAAAGCCTTCCGGCTTTTCCATGAGCTGCTTACCGTCAATGCGGACACCGATTTTCTCAAGGCTGTGTGCAGGCAGCGCAACGATATAGCGATAGCCGGTCACGGTATCCGTGCGCTTGCCATCTTTATACTCATACGCCGGCGCAACATCCACCAACAGCTTCTTTGTCCCCAGCGAGGCGGGGTCGATCCGAAGATCGCGAATATTCAACATGGGTAATACCTGTTCCTTTCATAAGTGTACCGTGCAGCGTTGATCGGACGCCGCTGGGTTGGTAGGAATGAAGCAATCCAGATTGCAGGGATAGAATAACAAAAGGCGGAGGACAATACTTATTCCGCAATGGAATAACTTTTGTCCTCTGCCTCACCTTTACAGATTGCAGTCCGGCAGCGCCGGAAAGCCTTTCGCTATTAAATAATCATCTGCCTCGTTCAAGACTGCTTGCAATTCTTCGTTTGATACACCTCTGTAATTCTGTTCTGCTTGTGAGTAAAGCCGGATCAGCTCCAAATAACATTGGTGGACAGGCTTTGCCGGGGAAAACGCTCTTTCACACCTTGCCAAATAATCTACGGCTTCATCCTCGTTCAATCTCAGAACTAGACAGAGGCTCACCAGCGTTTCCACAGGGACGTTTTGAATGGTTTCGTTCACGATCTTATTTAACCTTGATTGACTCATTCTCGCACAAACGGACAGCTTGTTTTGAGATAGTCCTACTCTGCGTGCATAATAATCTGTGTACAGCCCGAATGAGGCTGTATCGCTTAATTCAGATGGCCTCGGTCTGGAAGAACAGAACAAGGAAGTTCCATTCCGTTCCTAAAGTCACGCAAACCTTTGTTTTCTTCATTTGTTGGCCCAACCGCCGGAGGTGCTGAGTATGCGGGGAAAAAGGGGATTGCTGTAAGTGCTGGGAAAAGAGCAGCAAATCACCATACGCACCACCTCCTGCGAAATGAGTTACCGATGGGTATTGCCCCTCCGGCAGCAGGCCAACTTATACCATCATATTTTCAAAAAGGATAGAAAAAAGCACGGCTTTCTTCAAAGTCGTACTTCATTGATCTAATAGTCCAAGGACTACTATTCTCATACACTTTTTCTTGGAAAAGGGCATACTTCCCCCTTTCCCCAAAATCAGTCAAGGTATCACTGGCGTTACACAGCCTGCGTGAGCCGTGCCCTCGTGTGACAGCGGACTTGGTTCGCCTCATCCTGCGGATCATGCAGAAACGCTAACGCCGCCCATCGCCCACAGGACAAGCGCTTCACATTTGGCTCAAAGTGTGTACCCGCAAACGGCAATGCCGGTCACAAGTACAGCCAATTCGGGAAAATACCGGCTTCAGACTTGCCCGGCGCATAGGCAGGGGTTCGCTTCCCCCGCACGCCTGACAGCTTACTTCCTCTCATTAAGGTCATTTCAGCGAGAATATGCCGAATGACAATTCCACCCTATCACGCATGGCCAATCTACAATTCCCGGATGCACTCATGTCCCGTCATGACGCCGGGGAGCAGGCCGTCGCGCACCAAAAGCTGTTCCCGTGTCCGCTCTGCCGCTCCATGATCCGAAACAGCAGGGCTTTCACGCAGCCTTTGATGAGGAAAGTATAGCAGGTTCCATCGTACCCGTCAAGTATTGGGAGAGAAAGGGCAAGCGCCCGAGCAATGCTCGGGCGCTTGCGGGTGATTCTAATGTGCTTGGATTAGAGGACCTTTGTGCCGTCAATCGTGACAGACAGATGCTCGGAATCCATGCTGTTCTTATTGGCCCACAGCTTGGAGCCGGTATTCGTACCATTGGAGTTAATGGCAAAGCCTGTAACAACCTCGGAATCGGAGATGACAACAGTAAAGTTGTTGTGCTTTCCGTAATTTGCTTCTCCAATCTCAATAGCAGCCTTACCGGCAGTGCCGTTGTTGCGGTCGTTGAATCTGCACCCGGTCACCGTGAGATTCGTTGTCTTCTCCTCACCAAAGAGCAGGATTGCTTTGCCGTTGGTGTTGAAGGTGCAGCCCTCAAACTTCACGTCCGTGCCGCCCCAGGTCCAGATGGAATACTGGTTGGCCATCTCATTCTCAAAGGTGCAGTCAATGAAGGTTGCCTTGCCATAGAGGGTAGTAACACCCTTGATGGTGCAGTTTCTGTAAATCAGCTCGTCACAGACGATGCCGTCATAAGTACCTGTACCGTTCTCAACCGTGACATTCTCGAACGTGAAGGTAGACCCACGCTGATAATTGAGATGATTCGCGCCCTCGGCTTTAGCAGCGTTCTTTGCCACATCCACCGTCTGCGTGCCGTCACCGACGATGGTGACCTTACGGCTCTTATCGCCCTCGTGTGCAAGGCCGTTATTCAGTTCAAAGGTCGATTTCGACGGCAGCGCGAGCTTGACGTCTTTCACGACGTTGCCTTCGGCATCCTTGCTTTCGGTAATAACCTTGTTGATGGTTTCAGCCGTTGCATTCTGTGGAAGCTGAGTTACGCCGTTGACGGTGACAATGCAGCGGGACTCGATTTCACCGATATCCTCAGTTGCGACAGTCGTGCCGGAGAACGTGTTGCCGCTGCATTCGCCGACAGTCGCGTTCCAGTTGCCGACGATTTTACCGATAACGAAGTTGTTCTTGCCTGCGACCAAATTCTCACCCTTGACCGTCACACCGGTCAGGACGTTACCGGTAACATAAGTGGGGACATCGTTGCTGTTGCAGATATAGCCGATAATGCCGCCGACCTTATAGCGACCGGACACGGTGCAGTTCTCGACCTTACAGTTGGCCACGCTGCCATAGTTATAGCCAACGATGGCGCCGGTGTACTTGCCGCCGGTGACGGAGGAATTGCGGACGGTCACATTTGTGATGTCAGCGTTGGCATCGGAGGACACGATACCGACGGCGTTCTCAGTACCATTGGGAGCATTTACTTTAACATTCTCAACAACGAGGTTGGAGATGCCACGGTTTCCGCCAACGAACAGGCCGGTGTTGTCGGTACCGTTATAATTGATGGTCACGCTGCTGATTTTGTGGTCTTGGCCGTCAAAGTCGAAGTCTTTCATATTGCCAAAGCCGTTTTCCAGCGTGATATTTTCAAGGTCAATGTCAGCGTTCAGCACGATGTGCCGGGCGCAAGCGCCGCCGTACCAGATACAGGTATGATCCCAATGGCTGTGATCTGCAAGGCAAGCTTCATGCGCCGCCGCCGGGTTGAGCTTATAGGCAAAGTAGAGCAGCGCTTCCTTGTCCTTGATGGTGATGGTGCCTGTATTGCCATTGTTACTATTGAAATCGCCGTTAGTATATTCCTGAATCAAAAGACCGGAGGGCACAACGGACGCATCCTCGGGATACTCGTTCCAAGTCATTTTGCTGACGGTCCAAACGCCGCTGCCAGCAGAAGTTTCCACGGACTTATAGTCCGGCGCGAGGAAAGTGCCGCCCTTATTGTCGTCGCCGTTTCTAGGGTCGTTGCCATAGAATGTGCCGCCGGTGATGACAATGCTGGTAACAGGTTTACCATTCTGCACGTTCAGCGTCAGAGGCTTCAGGCTTGAATTGTAGGTGTATGTTCCCTCTGCGCTGTTTTTGAATGTACCGCCCTTGATGGTGATGACAGGCTCGTTCGCGTTCTCGCTGGTGCCCACATAAACCGTGGCTTCCTTGTTGGACTTGTTGATGAACGTGCCGTTCTCGATATCGATGCTTCCGGTGCGCGCCCAAATGGCGATGTTTTCATCGTTCGTGGACGAGGAAGTGTCCACCGTACCGTTGCCGGTAATGGTCAACTTGCCGTTGCCGTCGTTCACGATGGCAACGTCCGCCGTCGAAGTGATTTTCTTCTCAGCGAGGTCAATGGTAATGTTCTTATTGCCGGTGACCACGATGCGCTCGTCGGGCGTGATATCCTGCGTCAGCTTCACGGTGTCACCGTTCTTGGCCGCGGCAAGAGCAGCGGCGAGAGTCGTGTAATAGGTATACGTGCCGTCGGCCGCCTTCACAGACGCGACAGACGCAGCGGTCTGCGCCGCGCCGCAGACCGTGCACTTGCCATTTTCGCCGTTATGGTTATGCGCTTCGGGAGAAAGCGCGCTGTCGTTGGCATAGCACTTACCGGTGTGGGTGCCGTCGCCGTTATCGGTGTAAACATAGCTGTGGCTATGACCGCCGCCGGAGGAACTGCCGGAGCCGGTAGTGGTCTTGGGGACGATGTAGGTCTGGTCGTCGGAGACGGACTTACCGTTGACGGTCAGGCCGGTCGCGCCGTCCGCGACCACGATTTTGGTGCCCTCGGGCGCGCCGGTGATTTTGACGTTCTTGGCGACGACGAGCACGATGCCCTTGCCGTCAGCCTTGACGGTCGCGCCCGCCTCGTCAGCATAGGTGTCGATGGCGCGGTCAAGGATGGTGACGGTGGCTGCGCGGGTGATGTTGTCCTGCGGGGCAAGCTCGTCAGCCGTCACACCGCCCACGATACCGGCCTCGATCATCGCGGCCACCATGCCCTGCGCGTAGGGTGCGACCTTTGCCGCGTCGGTGTACTTGGTCAGGTCGGGCTCGCGGATCGGCTCGATGCCGAGCGCACGACCGAGCATGACGATAGCGCGCTCGCGGGAGATGGGCGCGTCGGGCGTCACCGTGCCGTCGCCGTTGCCGTTGAGGATACCGGCAGCCGCGCAGCGGTTGATGGCGTCATAGTACCAGGCATCCGCCGTGTTGTCGGTGAAGCCCGCGTCCTTCGCGGCGGGCAGCTTCAGCAGCTTTGCGAGGATGGTCGCGAGCTGCGCGCAGGTGAGCTGACCGTTGGGGTCAAACAGACCGTTGCTGCCCTGGATGATGCCGTGGCCACTCCAGCGTTCGATGGAGCTCTCGGCCCAATGGCCTGCGGTGTCGCCGTAGGTCGGTTCGACCGCTCCTGTGCCGACCGTGAGCAGACTAACTGTCATGGCGAACACAAGAATGAGGGATAAGATTTTGCGTTTCATTTTGGTCCTCCTAATGTATTTTTTCCACGGCTCCCCGCGGTTGGGATACTTATTTTGCTGGCGCTTCGTTCACAATCGCTGTGCATTGACTCAGCGGCCGGCCTGCGCAGATCGGACAGCCGCAGCGCTGTTTTCCCGTGCGGCTGTTGACGACCGCCCGCCACGCATGACCCTTATCGCAGAGCCACCAGACCTTGCGGCGGCTGCCGGGCGTCACCTGCTGCGGTGTAAGGCTGCCGTTGCGCGTCGGGTGCCATTGCGAGGCAACGACCGGCTCTATCGTCGCGAGGTCGTTGAAGCCAGGCAGAACCTTGTGGTTGGAGCAATACGGACAATCGCTTCCACTCCGCACGCGGTGAGCTATAACAGCCGGATAGGAATGTCCCTTTTCGCAGCGCCACCACACGCGGCGGTTGGAGCCGGCAGTCACCAGCTCCGGCGTCAGAGCGCCGTTTTTCTGTCGGTCCCATTGGGCGGCAAGCTGCGGGTATTGGGTAGCGAGGTCGTTTTCGCCCTGTATGACCTTTTGCCCTGCGCAGAATGGGCAGCCTGTTCCACCACCCGCGCGGGATGAGATGGCGGCACGGTAGCTGTGTCCCTTGGGACAGCGCCACCAGGCCTTTCTCACCGTTCCCGGGGCGACCAGCGTCGGCAATAGAGGAGCGTTCTTCTCGGTATCCCATTCGGCAACAAGTGCGGGATACCTTGCCGCGAGGGAGTTTTCGTCCGGCAGAACAACACGCCCCGCGCAGACAGGGCAGCCGGTGCCCAGCACACGGCTCTTGACGACCGAATCGTAGGAATGTCCCGCAGGGCACCGCCACCATACCTTTTTGTGGCTGCCGATGGTCAGGTCGGCGAACTTCAGCGGGGCGTTTTTCTCCGCGTCCCACTCGGCTTCAAGCGAGGGGACTTGCACCGCCAGCGAGTTTTCAGGCACTTCTTTGCGTCCGGTACAGTACGGACAGCCACTGCCCGCCGAACGGGAGTAGACCTTCGCCTGCCAACTGTGACCCTTGGAGCACTGCCACCATACCTTTTGATGACTTCCGAAGGAAACGTCGGACGGCGTCAGGCCGCCGTTCCTCGCGGCATCCCACTCACGCAGCAGCGTGTCGCGGCCATGCTCTATGCAATACTGGCGCAAAGCCATTTTCATACATGACCCCCCGCTGCATTCTGTTCGTTGGATATTCACATTATACCCATTATATCGGGAATATTCAAGCCCCGACCGGGCAAATATAATAAAAATCACAAGTGAGGTGGTTTTTATTATCTCTTACGAACCGCTTTGGAGCACCATGCGGCGAAAGGGCGTTACGACCTATACGCTCATCAAGGATTACTCCTTCAGCCGCGGCACATTGGACTCGCTCAAGCACAACCGAAACATCTCGACGGCTACGCTGAATGACTTGTGTAATATCCTTTCCTGCCGGGTCGAGGATGTTTTGGTGCATACGCCGGATGAAGCATAAAAAAGACGCTTTCAAAGCATGGTCTTCCCATGCCGAAAGCGTCTTTTATTTCAGATAAAAAGGACTGCGTGCAACACAAATGAGCAGAGTTTTACTTGCTCTGCTCTGCTCTGCTCTGCTCTGCTCTGCTCTGCTCTGCTCTGCTCTGCTCTGCTC
>ERZ1504996.574-NODE-574-length-10623-cov-4.264194_pt1 | contig 10623 bp, 8 predicted proteins | sample MGYA00572424_ERZ1504996 | MGnify/ENA primary metagenome ERZ1504996 (study PRJEB39906, sample SAMEA3182051) | gut metagenome | biome: human; feature: gut; material: Stool; isolation source: human stools | place: Canada | collected 2012-03-07 ...
TTTTTTCTTTCCTTTCCGCTTTCTCTTCTGCAAAGATACGAATAAATTTCCTTATTACGGTTCTTAATCCCGGCAATTTTACATCTTATTTTATATTATACAGAGGAGAAACTGAAAGCAGCCGCACATGCATACCCTTCCTCGTACAGGTCGGTAAGCTTGCTTATGTCCCTTTCGATGCGGTCCACCACTATCGGTTTTTGCGGACGTATCACGATAATCTCTCCCGCATCTTCCAGCCGTTCCACCAGTTCCAACTGTTCGTTGTAGACATAACTGCGCCGGTTGATAGCCTCGCGCAGGCGAGGATATTTCTTATAAATAAAAGATGGAACTTTAGTCCCCTGAATATCTTTCCGATACCCCCGGTTACGCGTAAGCACCACTACATTGCGGTCGTAACCGTCGCGGCGGGCACGCATCAGAGGAATGCTGTCCGCAATGCCGCCATCCAGCATCGGAATATTATCCACATACGCAACGGGACAAACAAAAGGCAGACTGCTCGAAGCGCGCACAATATCGATAACACGCTCCTTGTTCTTCTTTTCCTCAAAATAGTCGGCCTCTCCGGTCAGGCAGTTGGTGGTTACCATGACAAAACGCTCCGGGCAACTGAAATAAGCATCATAATCATACGGCAGAATATGCTCGGGAAACTCACGGAACAACAGGTCGAAATCCATGATGTTACGTTTCTTCAGCAGGTACTTCAGTCCGATATAATTATACTTCTCCAGCAGGTCGATATTGCTGTACCTGGCACGTCCCCGCTGCCCCGACATGTACGACAATCCGTTGCATGCACCCGCGCTGACACCAATCGTATAAGGAAATCGGATGCCCCGGTCCATGAAATTGTCCAACACGCCGCAGGTGAATACGCCTCGCATGCCTCCACCCTCCAGAATCAGGCCGCTCCGATTGTCTATATGTATTATTTTCTCCATAAGTGTCAGAATTAACGCACCAAAGATAGCTTTTGTTTACGATATTCTGTTTATATTTGCACACATAACTATAAATTAATAACAATTTAATCATGATGAAAAAGTCTGTATTAATTGCCGCCTTAGGACTGTTCAGTCTGAATACAATGGCACAAGACACCCCCAAAGAAGAGGGATTCGTCTTTACTACCGTAAAAGAAAACCCGATTACGTCCATCAAGAACCAGAACCGTTCCAGTACGTGCTGGAGCTTCTCCAGCCTCGGTTTCCTGGAAAGCGAGCTGTTGCGCATGGGCAAAGGAGAATACGACCTTTCCGAAATGTTCGTTGTACATCACACCATGGTAGACCGCGGACAGAACTACGTACGCTATCACGGCGACAGCTCTTTCTCACCGGGCGGAAGTTTTTATGACATCATGTTCTGCCTGAAAAACTACGGACTCGTGCCGCAGGAAGCCATGCCGGGCATTATGTACGGTGATTCGCTGCCTGTACACAACGAACTGGATGCCGTGGCAGGCGCATACGTAGATGCCATCGCCAAAGGCAGACTCACCAAGCTGACTCCCGTATGGAAAAACGGCCTGAGCGCCATTTACGACACTTACCTCGGCAAATGCCCTGAAAAGTTCACTTACAAAGGAAAAGAATACACACCGAAGACTTTCGGCGAATCACTCGGCATCAATCCGGACGATTATGTATCGCTGACTTCGTATACACACCACCCGTTCTACACCCAGTTCTCCATCGAAATTCAGGACAACTGGCGCAACGGCCTTTCCTGGAACCTGCCTATCGACGAGCTGATGGCTGTTATGGACAATGCCATCAAGAACGGTTACACCTTTGCATGGGGCAGTGACGTGAGCGAACAAGGTTTCACCCGCGACGGTATCGCCGTTATGCCGGATGCAGCCCGCGGCGCAGAACTCACAGGTTCGGACATGGCTCGTTGGACAGGCCTTACCGCTGCCGACAAGCGCAAAGAGCTGACCAGCAAACCGCTGCCGGAAGTCAACGTTACCCAGGAAATGCGTCAGACTGCTTTCGACAACTGGGAAACAACCGACGACCACGGCATGGTTATCTACGGCATTGCCAAAGACCAGAACGGAAAAGAATATTTCATGGTAAAGAATTCCTGGGGACTGAGCGGCAAGTATAAAGGCATCTGGTATGCTTCCAAAGCTTTCGTTGCTTACAAAACCATGAATATCCTTGTTCATAAGGACGCACTGCCCAAAGACATCGCCAAGAAACTGGGCATCAAATAACGTCTTTCCGAAACCGGAACAGAAAAAGAAAAACGCATTAGTTGTCATCACTCATCACCAAATCCCTGCATTCCCCTATTCATCGGGTATACAGAGAGTGACGACAAAATTATAAGAGTGACGACCGAATATCGGTCGTCACTCTTTTTTTGCAGCTTTCCGCACCAACTATCTGTATTACAAATACTTGCCATTCACAGGCAGAAAATTGATTATACCTTGTTTTCTTTGTTTTTTGCCACATTTTACTCCGGTTATCTCTGGTACAAAATACAACAATGCCCTATATATAATGCCGCAAAGCTCCATACATAATGTCGCTATACCGGTTTCTTTTCTTCGTTTTGCAATTGGCAACCGAAGAGCCCGCAGTTGGCAACCCTACGGCCCGCAACCGGAAACCGGACAGCCCGCAATTGAAAAACGAAGTTTTACACCGTTCCGAACGGTATTTTACACCGTATACAAGCGGAAAAAAGACGGTATGAAACAAGAAAAACAACAGGTGTTTCCCACGCTTCTCACCTTACTTTTTTTATATCTTCCACGATCTGCGGCGCTGTCAGCCGGTTGTCCCGCAGCAACTCGCCTGCATCATAACGGTCTGCAAACTCTTTCCGGATGCCATAGTTCAGCACTTTCATGCCCGATGCGCCGTAATAACGGGCAATCTTCTCGCCAAAACCACCGTCGAGCACACCGTCTTCGAGAGTTACCACCAACGTGTGGTCGCGCTTCAAATCTTCGAGCAAAGCCTCATCCACTCCGGTAATGAAACGGGGATTGACGAGTGTTGCATCCACTCCAGTTTCTTCTTTCAGCTTTCCAACCACTTCTTCGCCCAATTGAAAGAAAGAGCCAAGCCCAAGAACGGCAACCTGCCCGCCACGGTGCACCACTTCATAACGGTTCAGCAGCTTGCCGTAATCCTTCTCCGGTTCGATGCCGCGCGAAAGGACTCCGTTGGCGGGAACACGAATGGCGACGGGATGCTCCGTCTGATGAATCCCCCACTCCAACATGGCAAAATACTCCTCACAGCAAGTAGGAGCCAGATAAACCATGTTCGGAATGTTGCCGATGACCGGAATATCGAACAGGCAAAGGTGAGTGACATCGTTCATTGTCGAAGCGCCGCCCCAAAAGACGAGAATCAATGCGGGATTGTTGTTGATACAGAGGTCCTGCGACAACTGGTCGTAGGCGCGCTGGATGAAAGTGCTGTACACCCCGAATACCGGTTTCCCGCCACCGGCGGCAATGGCAGACGCCATGGCAACGGCGTGCTCCTCGGCAATGCCCACATCGACAAACTGACGCCCCGCCTCTTCGCGACGCTCTGGCGTAAAGCCGAATACGGTCGGTGTGCCCGCTGTGATGCCGACAACGGTACGGTCTTTCTTCATCTCTTGCAGCAGATACCTTGCCGTAAGGTCGCCGTAATCTTCTTCATTGCCGGAGCCAACCGCCGGGCTGCCCGTCTCCAGGCAGAACGGAGCACTGTAATGGAAACGTTCCTGCTGCTGCTCGGCAAGGCGGTAGCCTTTACCTTTGAGGGTATTGATGTGTACCGCAACCGGGTGGTCGATGTCTTTCACCTTTCGGAAGGCGTCTATCAAAGCCTGCACGTTATTGCCGTCTTTCACGTACAGATAATCCAGTCCCATGGCGGTAAAGAAGTTGCAAGGCGCCTGACCGTCGGTTTCGCGCAGCAGTTGCAGGTTGCGATACAAACCGCCGTGATTTTCGGCAATGGACATTTGGTTGTCGTTCACAATCACGATGAAGTTCGTTCCCAGTTCGGCAGCACTGTTCAGCCCTTCAAAAGCCTCGCCGCCGCTTAAAGAGCCGTCGCCGATTACGGCTATCACATTGCCCGTACCGGCCTTCAGGTCGCGCGCTTTGGCAAGTCCGGTGGCAAGGCTGACGGAAGTCGACGTATGTCCGATAACGAAGAAGTCATGTTCGCTTTCCGAGGGTTCGGTGTAGCCCGACACTTCATCGTATGCGGCAGCGTCCATAAATGCCGCCTTGCGCCCTGTGAGTATTTTGTGTGCATAACTTTGGTGGGAAACGTCGTAGACAATCTTGTCTGCCGGCGAATTGAACACATAGTGCAAGGCAACGGTAGCCTCTACCATACCCAGATTCGGGCCTACATGACCGCCGTGCTCACTCAGCTTCTTCAGCAATACGCCGCGCACTTCTTCACTCAATGTTTCCAGTTCGCCTGCCGAAAGCCGCTTCACGTCGGCAGGCCCGTTAATCTTTTCTATATACATAGCTTTATTATAAATAGATGGTTTATTTAAAAACGACGGATAGCATAACAATGATTTACCGATATGTCCGACGCTGCAAAAATACAACGGAGAGAACACTCGGAAGGTAGACGGATTACGGTTTGCGTTACCCTTTTTACGGTTTGCGTTTTTGCTCAAAATCTCCCCGGATGTGCATTTTTTACCTTGTTTTCTTGTCAAACCCAACTCTTTGCGTAAATTTGCAAGCTGATAGTTAACCGGACAATTTCAGTAGCAGGACTCTACTACTCCTATTCCCGGTACTGACATATGGAATACTAATACTAATAATTAATAACATGAGTTTGAAAATCGTTGTACTGGCAAAACAAGTTCCCGACACACGCAACGTTGGGAAAGATGCCATGAAAGCCGACGGAACCATTAACCGCGCGGCACTTCCCGCCATCTTCAACCCCGAAGACCTGAATGCCCTTGAGCAAGCTCTCCGACTGAAAGATGCACATCCGGGCTCCACCGTAACCATCCTGACCATGGGACCGGGACGCGCAGCCGAAGTTATCCGTGAAGGACTTTACCGCGGCGCCGACAACGGCTATCTGCTGACCGACCGCGCTTTTGCCGGAGCCGATACGCTGGCCACTTCCTACGCCCTTGCCACCGCCATCAGGAAGATAGGCGATTATGACATCATCATCGGCGGCCGCCAGGCCATCGACGGCGATACGGCACAGGTAGGCCCGCAAGTGGCTGAAAAGTTGGGATTGACGCAGGTTACTTATGCGGAAGAGATTCTGAATGTGGACAAAGCAGCCGGAAAGATTACCGTAAAACGCCATATCGACGGCGGTGTGGAGACTGTGGAAGGCCCGCTGCCCATCGTTATCACCGTTAACGGAAGCGCCGCTCCCTGCCGTCCGCGCAATGCCAAACTGGTACAGAAATACAAACGCGCCCTCGGTGCGCAGGAGAAAGCCGCCATTGAAAAAGAAGGCGCCGAACTGCCGTATGCAGCCCTTTACGAGAAATACCCTTATCTGAACATCACGGAATGGAGTGTGGCCGACGTCAACGGCGACCTCGCACAATGCGGTCTGAGCGGCTCGCCCACCCAGGGGAAAACCATTCAGAATATTTCATTCCAGGACAAAGAAAGCAAAACGCTCACAGGCAGCGACCGGGATGTAGAAGATTTGATTGTTGAACTGTTAGCTAACCACACCATAGGATAAGATTATGAATAACGTATTTGTATATTTAGAGATAGAAGGCACTACGGTAGCCGATGTCAGTCTCGAACTCCTGACCAAAGGTCGTAAATTGGCTAATCAGTTGGGCTGCCAACTGGAAGCAGTTGCTGCCGGCAGCAATCTGGCAGGTATTGAAAAGCAGGTATTGCCCTTCGGCGTTGACAAACTGCACGTATTCGACGCTCCGGGCCTGTTCCCATACACTTCCCTTCCCCACTCTTCCGTCCTCATCAACCTGTTCAAGGAAGAACAGCCGCAAATCTGCCTGATGGGCGCAACCGTTATCGGCCGCGACCTCGGCCCGCGCGTATCTTCCGCACTGACCAGCGGACTGACCGCCGACTGTACCTCACTCGAAATCGGCAACCATGAGGATAAGAAAGAGGGCAAGACCTACGAAAATCTGTTGTACCAAATCCGTCCCGCATTCGGCGGCAACATCGTGGCAACGATTGTGAACCCCGAACACCGTCCGCAAATGGCGACCGTGCGCGAGGGCGTGATGAAGAAAGAGATTCTGGATGCCAACTACAAGGGTGAAGTAATCCGTCACGACGTTGCCAAGTACGTTCCCGAAACGGACTATGTAGTGAAGGTTATCGACCGCCACGTGGAAAAGGCGAAACACAACTTGAAAGGTGCTCCCATCGTCATTGCCGGCGGTTACGGCATGGGCAGCCGCGAGAACTTCGACATGCTGTTCGACCTCGCCAAGGAGCTTCACGCCGAAGTAGGCGCCAGCCGCGCCGCCGTCGATGCGGGCTATGCCGACCACGACCGTCAGATAGGTCAGACGGGTGTAACCGTCCGTCCGAAACTCTATATCGCCTGCGGCATCTCAGGACAAATCCAGCACATTGCCGGAATGCAGGAGAGCGGCATCATCATCTCCGTGAACAATGACGAGAATGCTCCTATCAATGCCATTGCCGACTACGTTATCAACGGTACGGTAGAAGAGGTTATTCCGAAGATGATTAAGTATTACAAACAGAATAGTAAATAAGGAGTTAACTCCGCTAACTCCTAAAGGGAAAAACAATATGGCTAATTTTTATACAGATATTCCGGAACTCAAGTATCACTTGAACAATCCGATGATGCAACGTATCTGCGAACTGAAAGAACGCGGCTACGAAGATAAAGACAAGTTCGATTATGCACCGCAGGATTATGCGGATGCAATCGACTCCTACGACAAGGTGCTCGAAATCACCGGTGAGATTACGGGTGAGATTATCGCGCCCAATGCCGAAGGCGTGGACGAAGAAGGCCCTCATTGCGCCAACGGCCGTGTGGAATATGCCAGCGGCACCAAACAGAACCTCGACGCCATGGTAAAGGCCGGACTGAACGGTATGACCATGCCGCGCCGTTTCGGCGGACTGAACTTCCCGATTACCCCGTACACCATGTGCGCGGAAATCGTAGCTGCCGCCGATGCCGGCTTTGGCAACATCTGGTCTTTGCAAGACTGTATCGAGACTCTTTACGAATTCGGTAACGAAGACCAGCACAGCCGTTTCATTCCCCGCATCTGCGCCGGTGAAACCATGTCCATGGACCTGACCGAACCCGATGCCGGTTCCGACCTGCAGAGCGTGATGCTGAAAGCCACTTACGATGAAGCCAACAACTGCTGGCGCCTGAACGGCGTGAAGCGTTTCATCACGAACGGCGATGCCGACCTGCACCTCGTGCTGGCACGCTCGGAAGAGGGAACAAAGGACGGCCGCGGTCTGTCCATGTTCATCTACGACAAGCGTGACGGCGGTGTAAACGTGCGCCGCATCGAAAACAAGCTGGGTATCCACGGTTCGCCCACTTGCGAACTGGTCTACAAGAATGCGAAGTGCGAACTTTGCGGCGACCGCAAGCTCGGTTTGATTAAATACGTAATGGCGCTGATGAACGGCGCCCGTCTGGGTATCGCCGCTCAGTCCGTAGGACTGTCGCAGGCTGCCTACAACGAAGGGCTGGCTTATGCCAAAGACCGCAAACAGTTCGGCAAAGCCATCATCGAGTTCCCCGCCGTGTACGATATGCTGGCTATCATGAAAGCCAAACTGGATGCCGGCCGTGCCCTGCTGTACCAGACTTCACGCTACGTAGACATCTACAAGGCACTGGACGACATCGCCCGCGAACGCAAACTGACTCCGGAAGAACGTCAGGAACAGAAGAAATATGCCAAACTGGCCGATTCCTTCACACCGCTGGCAAAAGGTATGAACTCCGAATACGCCAACCAGAATGCTTACGACAGTATCCAGATTCACGGCGGTTCCGGCTTCATGCTGGAATATGCCTGTCAGCGCATTTATCGCGATGCACGTATCACCAGCATCTACGAAGGTACTACACAGTTGCAGACGGTAGCCGCCATCCGCTACGTCACCAACGGTTCTTATGCCGCCATCCTGCGCGACTATGAGCTGATTCCGTGCAGCGAAGAAATGCAACCGCTGTTGGACCGCGTAAAAGAAATGACGAATAAGTTCGAAGCCTGCACCAATGCCGTTAAGGAAAGCGGCAATCAGGAATTGCTGGACTTCGTGGCTCGCCGTCTTTACGAAATGGCTGCCGTGTGCGTAATGTCTCACTTGCTGATTCAGGATGCGACAACAGCTCCCGAAATGTTTGCCAAGTCGGCGTTGGTGTACGTAAACTATGCCGAGTCTGAAATAGAGAAGCATTTCAACTTCATCCGCAAGTTCAAGGCTGAAGAGTTGGAAAGCTATCGCAAGTAAAGACGTATAGATAGAAAATGCAGCGGACACCGGAACTTTATCAGTTCCGGTGTCCGTTTGCTTTTTATACACCCTAACTCTGTATCCAAAACAAGATTCTTCAACCATTAATCAAATGAAGCCGGATATAGAAATCGCAAATATTAACTAAAAAAAAGTTACTTTTCACTCAATATACAATTATTATTTATATCTTTATTCCTTTCAAGGATTTTCTTTGAAAATGAATCTAAAACACAACCAAACGTATGCAGCAAAGACACGAAAACAGAAAGACTTACTTTCAGGAACTGGCAACGACCAGTGAACTTCATTTCCTTCCCTACATTCACCGATTCACTTCTGTCACTCCCCAAAGCCGGATTCTTGAAATCGGTTGTGGCGAAGGTGGCAATCTGGTACCCTTTGCCCGCATCGGCTGCCGGGTTACAGGCATTGATTTATCCGAAAACCGCATCCGGCAAGCCCGCCAGTTCTTCCAGGAAGAAAGACTGCCCGCCACTTTCATAGCCTCGGATATTTTTCAAATCATACAATTGGAAGAAGCATTCGACATCATACTGATTCACGATGTTATAGAGCATATCTCCGAAAAATACCGCCTTTTAGAACATATCAAACGCTTCCTCACTCCCGGTGGACTACTCTTTATCAGCTTCCCTCCCTGGCAAATGCCTTTTGGAGGGCATCAGCAGATTTGCCGGAACAAATATGTTTCACGCCTGCCTTTCATTCATTTATTGCCCGCAGGCATCTACAGCAGTTTATTACACCACTTTGGCGAAAGCCAGGCACGCATCGATGAACTTCTCGACATACGGAAATGCCGGACAAGTATCGAACTATTCGAAAAACTTCTCTGCACTTCCCACTATCAGATTTTTCACAAACAATTCTGGTTTATCAATCCGCATTACGAACAAAAATTTCACCTTAAACCGCGTAAATTGCTACGTCTCATCGGTTCGATACCGCATCTGCGCAATTTTTTCTGTACCTCATGCTTTTATCTGATACAATCATGAGGAACCGTATCCATGAACTGGACTATCTGAAATGCCTGTTTATCATACTCATGATCATCTTTCACCTGAGCCATATAGGAAGTAAGTATCCGTATGCCAAAAGTATCGTATATACTTTCCATATGCCCGCCTTCCTGTTGATTTCGGGTTATCTGATTAACGTGCATAAAAAGCCGGAAATTTTTCTGAAAGCGATGGCATGGATATTCATTCCATACACCATTATGGAAATCAGTTATGCCTGCATGTCTATGCTATTTCCCGTTTGGGACGGGATAAAAGAAATCAGTGCCTCAGTTCTGCTCGGCAAAGTATTGCTTGATCCTATTGGGCCTTACTGGTATCTGCACACATTCATATTATGTGGCACCACCTATTATTTCGTGCATACTTATCTCAGTTCGACTCCATTTATCCGCCTACTGGTAACAAGCAGTCTCCTTTTACTTTTCTCTTACATCTTTCATTTGCTGACATTTGCCAATGCTTTCTATTTCATGGCAGGCACTGCTATCCATCTGGGAAAACGTCCGTTCCTATCTTGTTTCCCCGCTTCTTTTCTTGCCATTATCCCTCTGGTTTTTCTGTGCAGCCAGCCGGAGAATCTGAACAGAGGCACTTTAGGAGGCATATTAATTACCGGATTGGTCATCAGCCTTTCGCTGTACATCTACAAACATCTTCCCCATACTGTGAAGCAAGCTTCACTGTTCATCGGAAAGAACACATTGCCTATTCTTCTTTTCTCCCCCGTCTTTACCGCACTGTCCAAACTCTTTCTGCCTTTTTTTTCGTTCGACCCGACAGGGATATGCTTTCTCTGTACCGCCACAGTCATCACTCTGTACGGTAGCATTTTCATCGCATTCTGTTTGGATAAAGCATGCCTTTCTCCTTTCTTCTTCGGAAAAAAGATACTCATATAGAAAATCGGCATTTCAATAGAACCTATATTACGGCGACACACGACCGGAATAACCCAAGAAGCGGAAATGTGATGCGGAAGCTCGGCATGACTTACTGCTATTCATATGAAGAACAATGGCAACCCAAGAACTTTCTTGTGATATTCAGGATGTACCAGTTAAACTTAGATGGTAATAC
>ERZ1504996.602-NODE-602-length-10336-cov-3.912849_pt1 | contig 10336 bp, 8 predicted proteins | sample MGYA00572424_ERZ1504996 | MGnify/ENA primary metagenome ERZ1504996 (study PRJEB39906, sample SAMEA3182051) | gut metagenome | biome: human; feature: gut; material: Stool; isolation source: human stools | place: Canada | collected 2012-03-07 ...
TCGGAGAGGTCGCAAAGACATATTATCAATCCTTTGCGTCCTCTCCGAGGACTTTCTTTATATTGGTTTCCATTTTACCCCACGAATAATCGTGGCTAACAACAAGAGCGTCCTCTTCGAGGACTCCATCTTATATCTTTTTTGATACACCCTCTATATATGCTTATCGAATTATAATCTTTTCTACACTACCCTGCGTGCGTTTAATGTAGCAGCCGGGCTGAGTTGGCATAGTTGCAAGCCTGAGACCGGAAAGTGTAAAGAACTCGGGCGCGCAATTTTCAACACCTATTTCTTCCACACCTGTCTGAATTACCGATTTCTTCTTTATCGTATATTTAGCCAGGCCTGCCTGGTTAGTATAGACATAGAATTGAAGTCCGTCGTCAGCCTGTTTATCAGCATGCACCGTCATATTCTTAAACTCATGTCGGAACAGTTCTTCTTTGGTATCGGGATAGGACGAGAATGACTCCGACGCGGCAAGCGTCCAAAGAACGTCGGCTTTCAATGACTCCGGGAAATCTTTCAGACAAGCCACGCCATATCGCGTAGGGGCAAACCCGGCACCATAAAGCATGAAGTTTTTGCCATCATACTCGGCGAAGTCAAGGCCGGTACCATTGGTGTTTTCCAAACTACTCTCGGCAAAAGTGTCTATCACGTCGAAGGTCTCGTCGTCGTGGAAACGGCACAATGTTGGCAACTTACAGTCGTAATCGGCCTTGTTCATGAGGTTGTCGTCGCAATCATAGACCACGACCTTACCATCGGCCACCGGTTTTGCAATACCCTTGCTAACTGTCATCTTCGCACATGTGGCCGGAAATGTCGACGAACCGTCAAACACCCACTCGGCATAGCCCCAAGGATTAGGCATACGGTTGTCGCCATAAACTTTCACCGCAGCTACGGCTCTAAAGTTACCGCTTTTAAGGCTGCCTGACACCGTCGTCTCATAGAGCCACCATCCGGCGATATTCGTAAGCTCGTAGGTCTTAACCGCCACCGGCATACCGTCGACAATGTCAAGCATTGTTATCGTATAAGGATAGTTGGTATTGCCATGCTGGGCGAACGAAGATACGAAAGGTGTCCCCTCGTCGTCCTGCCCTACAAAGGTAGAGGCATTTACCCCGTGGGGCACTTCGCCCCACTCTATGTCGACACGTCCGAGATACTCGCCGTCAGAAGCGTTGACACGATAGAGATAGTGTTCGCCGTCAGCTCCGGCATGATTGAAATACAAGATGCCATCATAGATGAAGAAATCGGTACGGTAGAAATCTCCAGGGTACGAATCAAAGACCGACTTTTTCAGCCAGTCACATGTTAGCGTGTAAGTATCCGCACCAACCGTCTGCGCCTCGTAGACGGAACCATCAGGACTTTGCGCCCAGGCCGTAATAGGGCCAACAAGCGCAGCAAACAGAAAAGAATAGATTTTCATGTGTTTATGATAATTATGAAATAAAAAAGCCGGACACGGATTTGACCGGCAATATGATAGAGTATTAAATATGATAGAGTATTATTTGTACAGGAAGCGTCGGATTGAGCGTTTAGGGGTTTTTTCAAACTCGTTGGGCATAATCTCGATTTGCTGGACGCGCTCGTAGGGTGCGACGAGGGCATTGAGGGCAGCGAGGTTGGCCTGCATGGCATCGGCGAGCTGGGCGTCGGAGAGGCCGTCGCGCACGACCTGGTCGGCGTCGGGGTGGCAGAGGGCCACCAGGTGGCCGCGCCGCTCTATGACGAGGCACTCGTTGACGTAGGGCATGTTGCTGAGCTTGGCCTCGATTTCCTCGGGGTAGATGTTCTGGCCGTTGGCGGTGAGTATCATGGTCTTGTATCGGCCCCGGATGTGCACGGTGCGGTCGGAGGGGGCGCTGAGCCATCCCATGTCGCCGGTGTGGAGCCAGCCGTCGGCGTCGAGTGCTGCGGCTGTGGCCTCGGGGTTCTTGTAGTAGCCCTTCATCACGTTGAGGCCGCGCACTATGATTTCGCCCTGCGGGTGGCCGTCGCGCAGGGGCAGGGTCGAGTCGGGCACGATGCGTGCCTCCATGATGCCCTTGAGCGTGCGGCCCGCCGAGCCTGGCTCGAAGCGGCGCCATGGCGAGTAGCTGATGAGGGGGCCGCACTCGGTCATGCCGAAGCCCACGGTCATGGGGAAGCGGATGCGGACGAGGAACTCCTCGACCTCGCTGTTGAGGGGCGCGCCGCCGACAATCACTTCCTCGAAGGCTCCGCCGAAGGCCTCGACGAGCTTGCTGCGTATGATGCTGTAGACGGCCTTGTCGAGGCCGGGGACAGCGAGGACCCATCGGATGGGCTTGCGGGTAATCATGGGCACGACTACCTTGCGGTAGATTTTCTCGAGGATGAGTGGCACGCAGATGATGAGCGAGGGTCGCACCTGCCTTATGGCCCTGAGCAGTACGACGGGGGTGGGGGTCTTGCCCAGCAGGGTGATGTGGGAGCCGACGGCGAGGGGCACGAGCATGTCGAAGGCGCAGCCGTAGGCGTGGGCCAGGGGCAGGAAGGAGAGGACGCGCGAGTTCTGATAGTGGAGCTTGGAGCGGATGCCGAATACGACGTTGCCGCGCAGGTTGTCGAGGGTGAGCATCACGCCCTTGGAGAAGCCGGTGGTGCCCGATGTGTAGTTGATGACGCACACCGAGCCGCCGTCGAAGTGTGGGTAGGCGATGTGGGCGGGGGCGAAGCCGCCGGGGTAGCGCTTGCGGAAGTTGCGGGTGAGGTTTGTGACGATTGACTTGTGGGTGGTGGGGGAGCGACACGACGGCCCTCAACTCCGGCATTGCCTCGAAGTCGAGCGAGGGGAATATTCCGTCGGCCACGAAGAGCATCACGGCGTCGGAGTGGTTGATGATGTGCTGTGCGTCGGCGGGGTTGAAGTCGTTGAGCACGGGCACTATCACGGCGCCGTAGGTGACGGTGGCCATGAATGTTATGACCCAGTTGGGGGTGTTGCGCCCCAGGAGAGCGATTTTGTCGCCGGGGACTATGCCGGCGAGTTCGAAAAACAGGTGCAGACGGGCGATGCGGCGTGCCAGGTCGCCATAACTGATTGTTTTGCCGCTCACATAGTCGGTGAGGGCCGGCAGGGGGAAATTGTCGGCAAAGCTGTGCTGGTATATCTGCAGCAGGTCGTCGTACGGGGCGACCCGGTACTGTTCTTCGAATTGGTATGTCATTTCTTATCTTTATTCAAGTTTCGCAAGTATGCAACTTGCTCACTGTGTTTGTAGTTTTTTGGTTATAGATTATGGTTTGACAAATGCAAATACCACTACTATTAGTGTTCACAATTAGCGAACTATGGCTAAGCTCTAAACGATAACCTATTGACAGTGAGCAAGTCATAGACTTGCGAAACTTTAATTATCTTTATATTGGTCGAGACATGAGGCTATATCGCCGGCAATCCGTTCGAGTTCGCCGTTGCCGTCGATTGGGTGGTAGGTTCCCTTGGCCCTGTAGAAATCGCGCAGGGGCGCGGTCTGACTGTGATATACGTCGAGGCGCTTGCGTATGGTGTCGATATTGTCGTCGCTTCGTCCGCTTGCCTTTCCGCGCTCGAGCATACGGCGCACGAGCTCGTCCTCGTCGACCTCGAGGCCGACAACGGCGTGCACCTCGGTGCCATATCCCCTGAGCATATTATCGAGAGCCTCGGCCTGTGCTATGGTGCGCGGAAAGCCGTCGAAAATCACGCCACGGGCGGCAGTCTCGGGCTGTTCTTTAAAGATTTCGCCGAGCACCTCGAGCATGAGCTGGTCGGGGATAAGCTGCCCCTGCGAGATATAGGTGTCGGCGATTTTGCCCAGGCGCGTGCCACGGGCTATATGGTCGCGCAACAATTCGCCGGTAGAGATGTGATGCAGACCGTAACGGTCGATAAGACGTTCGCTCTGAGTGCCTTTACCACTACCGGGAGCTCCGAAGATAACAATGTTCATTGGATATAGCGTGTTAAGATTATCGTGAGTAATCGCACTCAATTTTCCTTGAGTATATATATATCGTTGAGGTTGCGCGCCTTGCCGTTGATGTCGAGGCCGTAGCCGATGATAAATTTGGTGGGGATTTCGAATCCGACATAGTCGGGCTTGACGGCCCTGACGAGGGCGTCGGGCTTGAAGAGCAGGGTCGCCACCTTGATTTCGGCCGGGTTTTTAGATTTCAAGTCGTTGACGAGGCGATAATCGTATTGCCCGTGTCAACGATGTCTTCGACTATAATCACCGTGCGGCCCTCGATATCCTCGTGCAGCCCGATAACCTCTTTTACTGTGCCCGACGTCGATGTGCCTTCGTAGCTCTTCAGCCTGATAAAGGTAATCTCGGCATCTTCGTCGTCGACAGCGCGGAAAAGGTCGCTTGCAAAAGGAAATGCCCCGTTGAGCACACACACAAACAGGGGCATTTTACCGGCGCAATCGCGCGTTATTTCCTTGCCCAGGACCTCTACGCGGGCCTGGATATCTTGCTTTGAGATATAAGGCTCGAATGTCAAGCCTTCATAAGTCACTTGTTTCATCGTATAGAGAAAATAATTACGCAAAGGTAATCATTTTCCATGACTCGCCGGGAACTTTATAAGCCTAAAGATGTGTTAAAAAATACTAACAAATTCAATAAACACCTTTATATCAACACGAAGACACGGCACGGTGACCAGCATACACCATCACCAGGCCGATTGCAAAACTCAATGTGGCATAAAGGACAGTCTCAAAGAAACGGCCCTGCGATATGTTGACATAATTCTCGTGCACGAAGGTGGAAAATGTAGTGAAGCCGCCACAAAAGCCGACCGTGAGGAACATGCGCCAATGCACACCGCCCACATCATATCGGTCAAACAGGCCATAGAAAAGACCAATCAGGAAACAGCCCAACACATTAGAAGCCAATGTACCCCAAAACGACGGCACCCCGGCCACTGCAACAATAAATCTACCGAGACCATAACGGGCAAGTCCGCCAAGGAAACTGCCCATACCGATAAAAATGAGTAACTTCAACATCACAATGCAACTTTGATGATACAAAATTACACAAAATATAGAATAGATTTGCTATTTTTGCAAGCAGATTACATTAATATTAAAATATGACACACACCTTACCACTACGCATCAGCCTTGTCGTTGGCGCGATGGCACTCGGGCTTGCAGCCTACGGAGACACCCTCGGCCCGGACGAAGCCCTGTCAAGAGCCCTCGGCACAGCTCCGCGCAAACTTGCGGCTGCGGCACCGGCATCGAGTTACAACCTTGTCTATACCCAATATATGCCGCAAACGGCCATGGCCGGCGTGTATGTATTCAACCACGGCAACTCCTTTGTAGCGGTGTCGGCCGATGATTGCGCCGAGGCCCTGCTCGGATATGCCGACACTACATTCGACCCGGCCGCCATCCCCCCTGCCATGCAATGGTGGCTCGGAGAATATGCACGCGAAATCGAGGCTGCGGCCAAATCGGGACTGCAACCGACGACCACCGCGTCAGACGATGACAAAGCCCCTATAGCCCCCCTGCTCAAGACCGAGTGGAACCAGGACGCGCCATATAACGACAAATGCCCCATGGTAAATGGCAAGCGCTCCGTTACAGGCTGCGTGGCGACGGCCCTTGCCCAGGTAATGAATTACCACCGCTACCCTGCTACGGGCCAAGGCACGGTCACCAATACCAACAACGGCACCACGCTCGACCTGTCGGCAATCAACTTTGACTGGGACAATATGGCCGACGAATATGTAACGGCTACCACCGATGCCCAGAAAGAAGCCGTTGCCACACTGATGTATGCTGCCGGCATGGCTGTAAACATGAGGTATAGCCCGGTCGAAAGCGGTGCGACAAGCGACGCCGTCGCTCCGGCTATGATTAATTATTTTAATTATGACAAGTCGGTCTTCACCGCCTTCCGTGATTATTACGGCATCAGTGAATGGAACGACTTTGTATATAACCAGTTGGCAGAATACGGCCCGGTGCAGTATTCAGGCGTAAATGCCAACCGTGGCGGTCACTCGTTCGTATGCGACGGCTACGACAAGGACGGCTATTTCCATATCAACTGGGGCTGGGGCGGCATGAGCGACGGCTACTTCAAGCTGCCCGCCCTCGAGCCGGGCCAGCAAGGCATCGGCGGCTCGTCGATGGGCTACAACTACTCGCAGTGCGTGGTGGCAAATGTGGGCAAGCCTCGCGAAGGCTCGACAATGACAGTCTCGTTCAACATGCCTTCGGGTCTCGAATTAACCCCTCTCAGCGGTATTGCCACTGGCGGCCTGGTGACTGTGACCTCGCAGTATGCCAACTATTCCGTTGCAAGCGTAACCGGTGCGCCGGGCTTGAAGTTTACGGCTTCTGACGGAAGCATCAGCTACTCATCCACTACCGGATTGACAGCTTTGATTGAATCGGGGCAAGCAATCTACAACGTAAGGATGCTTACCCCGAGGCTTGAAGATGGCACCTACAAAGTGACCCCGGCATTTATGACGACAAACAACAATGTATGGCATGACGTGCGCGTACAGGTAGGCGGTGTGCAGAGCTATATACTTACCGTCACCAACGGTTATATGAATTTCACCCCGGCATCGCTCGGCTCAATAACCGTCAAGGATGTCAACATCGAGTCTGCCATCTACTTCTCCGAGATGTTCAAAGTGTCGGCGTCGCTTACCAACACCGGCAGCGAGGAATATATAGGCACCATACAGCCAGGCCTCTTCGACTCTAACGACAAACTCATGGCCGCAGGCGAGGCATATTCGGTTGATTTACCCGCCGGAGAGACTCAGCCGCTTACCTATGTCGGCAGTTTTTCCCAGACAAACACCACGACTGCCGGAAAATATAAGTTTGCATTTATTGATTCGAATACAGGCGAAATACTCTCAGAGCCGATAGAGGTCGACGTACAGTCAAATCCCGGCAATACATCAATACTAATCCCCGACTTCGAACTGACAGGATATAGCAGCGCGGCTCCTGAAGAACTGGTATTCACCGGCACACTCACTTGCTCGATGGGTTACTATGGCGGCCCCGTAACCGTGTATATCTGCACCATGACCGGCAACTGCGTAGAAATCATCAACAGCGACGAAGCCGCATACTTCCTCGGGGCCGGCGAACAAGTCGCCTTCCATGCAAAGGGCACTTTCTCAAGCGGCGTTACAGGCACACGCTATATCGCAATACCCGGCTTTGTAAGCAGCAGCGGTCAAATACAGCCCTTTATCAGACAACCGTATTACTTCGTTTACGGCGTGAGCGGCTTAGGCGAGATTAAGGCCGCAGATGCTGATGCCGAATATTACAACCTGCAGGGCGTCCGCGTAGACAAGCCCGAACACGGTGTGTATATCCGGGTATCAGGCGGCAAAGCCGAGAAAATAAGACTCTGATAAAATTGTCATTTCAATACTACGGGGCTCTGGCTGTCGACAGCCAGGGCCCCGATTTTATTCCATTCTCAGAAAGTAAACTGCATGGCCACCCTCAGGCCGCGCCGGTCTATATGGTATGGCACGTCAAGATAATTGAGGCGCCACACATAGTCAAGGCGTATGAATCGCAGGATATTGTCGATGCCGACCGAGATTTCCATATATGGCTTGTCCATGCGCGAAGTCGTGGCATCGCTTGGCAGGGCAAGATATTTCGCTCCGTCATTGGCACTGCTGCGGTGCCCGTAGATTCCCGAAAAACCGACAACTTCGCGCAAGCCGAGACGCCTCACTCCCGGGATAAGGTTAAACAAGGCACCACGGGCCTGGTAACTAAGATGCCACGACACATAACTCGAGTTTATAAACTCCATCGGGTTCATCAAGGCAAACGAGCCCGGCTGAATCGTATATGAAAGATTGGCATTAGGAATAAAAAGCTCGGGGAAGACAGTCGCTCCCCAAACATGACCACCCGACACCTTCACATCTAACGCGCCCATAAACGAGAGCATAAACAGCTTCGACACCGACAATTCGGTACGGTTAACACCGTATCGCTGCCCCGAAAATACCGAGGGGGCATAGCGGTGTGACAATGTAACGACAGGCACAGTCTCGTCGACAGGCACACGGTAGCTGCGGGCCTGGTAAAATGTCTCTCCCGGGGCAAAACGCAGGTCAGCGCCAAATACAGTCATGTCGTAATGACTTATCTGCCGCCCAGCATTTGTTGTGAACAGCAAATAAGGCGACGCCTCCTGACGCAGGTGCTCGGCCGACGCTACGACCGAGAAATGATTGTTCAACTCGAGGGTATACTCCAACTTCGTAGAGCGGCGGTATGTAAAACGGCGGTCCGACATGCGGGTCCATGACAATACGAAATTGTCGGCATTGGTATATAGATAATGTGACCCGAGACGGTCTACGTCGTACTGGTGCCTTAGCCTTATGGAATGGACGGGAAATTCGCGGGGATGAATCTTTTTATCTAAAAACGAATATTCCACTTCGGCACTATACTTCCATTTGTGGTCTCGACAGCCATAAGCTGCATACCCCCTTGCGAACCATCGCGGCGACAGGTTTGCAGTCGTCATACCACCGGCACGCAGACGCAGCCCCTCGAGGCTGTTGTAACTCGCGGTTGTATTCACCGGGCCTATGTCAAATTTACTGTTTTTCCCTGTTGCCCAATAACCTGTGACCATATTGCGCAGGAAACGTTCGCCCCAATAGAACAGCTTGTTTTTTCTAAGCTTGGTCATGAGGCTGTCGGCGCGGCTTTCTCCAGCCTGCATGGGCACGGTACGGACATCGGCCCAGTAACCATTGTCGCGGTCATGAGCCGAGGTGTCGGTATAGTCGCGCCCGAGACGGCCAAAAATGCTGTCGGAAGCCGCAGGTTCGGCAAAGCTATGATTGCTAAACTCTATCTTACGGGAAATATATAATTCGGGGGTCGACGGAAGCACCTGCATATCGAGTAACAGCCGGTCAGAAGTTTTGAGACGCGAACCATCGTCGGCAACATCAAATGTCTGTGTCAGACGAAGATTTTTTACAAAGTTAAGGTTAATCTCGGGTGAGACGGCAATCTCGACCCTGCGCACAATCATAGCCGTGTCGCCACGCTCGACAAACAAATGTCCCTGGAAGCCCATCGATGCCTTATTGCGCGGATAGAAAGCCAGGGCGACATGCGGCTTGTCGCTGCCGGGAATGACGGCGGCACTGTCGACGAGATAGAAACGATAAAAATCAGGAGCAAGTGACGACAGCGGGCTCACGAATGTGTTTTTAAGCAGGGTTATATTGCCCTGGTATAAATCGACGTCGCGTAGCAGGTCGGCAAGTATAGTCTGCACATTGTCGCCCTCGGCAAGCTCATCAATCCCGGCCGTGCGCACACCTTCGGTTATGCGCTTTTCCGACGACGGATTTTTGCGATAATATGTTGTAGCCGCAGTTTCATGCACCGACAGGTTCAGAACAGGCTCACCGCTTATCTCCGAAGTATCGACGTGCTCAATAAGGTTGGGCATACGTTTGAGAAGGCCCTTGGTACTGACTGTGTCGAAGTTGTTTATACCCAATGATATACGCTCATAGGTGCGATAGCTGTACCAGTCGTTACGACGAGGGTCTGACGCAGGGCCGAGACGGCGGAGGCGGTTTACGAAATCGACTGCCGGATTGTTGCGCTTGCTATACTTCTTTTTTTTGACAACAAACTCGGCAAGCTCGGTCGCCTGGGGCTTGAGATTGATATCATAAATCTGCAGCCAGTGTGTCTTTAACGCTACAGTGGCGGGAGCATAGCCCTGGCACGAGGCCGTAATAAACGCCGAACCGGCCGGCACCGTCAATTCAAATATACCACGGCTGTCGGTAACGGCGGTAACACTGCTGCCGTCGACACGCACCGACGAATATGGAAGGCCCTCGGTGGTGACAGAATCCCTGACTATGCCGCGAATGAAAATGCCCGCCTGAGTCGCTGACCGACCCGTAAAGGCTATGGCACACGACACGATTACTAATAACAAATATTTTATATATCTTTGCAGCAAATTTATTGTTATGGCAAAAGAAATAGAACGTAAATTTTTAGTCACCGGCGATTTTGAACCGTTTGTCACCCGTCGCACCCATATTATCCAGGGATACCTTTGCAAAGACCCCGACCGTACTGTGCGGATACGTATACGCGACAATCATGGCTTTATAACCGTAAAGACCCGCAACCATGGTTGCGAACGCAACGAGTGGGAATACGAAATCCCCGTCGATGACGCGCATGAAATGCTCACGGCCTGCCCCGGCTGCCTCGAAAAGA
>ERZ1504996.605-NODE-605-length-10235-cov-4.332122_pt1 | contig 10235 bp, 10 predicted proteins | sample MGYA00572424_ERZ1504996 | MGnify/ENA primary metagenome ERZ1504996 (study PRJEB39906, sample SAMEA3182051) | gut metagenome | biome: human; feature: gut; material: Stool; isolation source: human stools | place: Canada | collected 2012-03-07 ...
TATTGCAGGTGTTCGCATAGATGTTGATGGCAAGCGACTCGTTTCTGAAGCCATGGAAATAATGCATCCAGCGAGGGTTGAGTTATCAAGGTATTTACTTAATTATGAAAAGGCTAACCATGGCTTGGCCTTCGGATTTTCAGGCAAATGTCTCTATTGCGAAACATGCGCAAGACTGGTGGGCAAGCCTTGCCTTCATCCCGACAAAGCGAGGCCTTCGCTTGAGGCTTACGGCTTCGATGTCGGTGCAACTGCCGAGAAATTGCTGGGCATCAAACTCGAATGGGGTCATGATGGTTTCTTGCCAACCCATTTGTCGCTCGTTGGCGCGGTGTTTTTGCCATAGAGTGCGTTTATTTTTTTGCCGTTTCATGGATAATGCGTAATTTTGTGGAGTCAAACCAAGAGTCGTTTCCGATGAACTCACACAGTCTGGTCGCCATTGACGACCTCAGCCGCCAGGATATCCTCGCTATGCTCGAGCGAGCGCGGTATTTCGAGCAGCACCCCAACAGCCACCTGCTCGACGGGCGCGTTGTCGCCACCCTCTTTTTCGAACCGTCTACCCGTACTCGTCTCAGCTTTGAGACGGCGGTAAACCGTCTCGGAGGCCGCGTAATCGGTTTCTCTGATGCGTCGACCTCGAGCACGTCGAAAGGCGAGACGCTAAAGGACACTATCAAGATGGTGTCGAACTATGCCGACCTCATCGTCATGCGTCACCACCTCGAAGGGGCCGCACAATATGCAACCGAGGTTACCGATATACCTATTGTCAACGCCGGCGATGGTGCCAACCAGCATCCCTCGCAGACGCTCCTCGACCTCTATTCGCTCCTCAAGACGCAGGGCACGCTCGACGGACTTACCATCACCATGGTCGGTGACCTCAAATATGGCCGTACTGTCCACTCGCTTCTGATGGCACTCCGGTTCTTCTCGCCGAAGTTCAACTTCGTGTCGTGCCCCGAGTTGCGTATGCCGCGTGAATATATCGATTTGTGCGACAAACTCGGCATCGAGTATCACGAATATACCGACTTCTCGCCCGAGGTAATCAACGAGAGCGACATTTTATATATGACCCGTGTGCAGCGCGAGCGTTTCTCTGACATCATGGAGTATGAGCGCGTCAAGAATTTGTATACGCTTCGCAGGTCGATGCTTGCCGATGCCAAGCCCACTATGAAGATATTGCATCCACTGCCGCGTGTCAACGAGATTTCTCAAGATGTCGACGACGACCCGCGTGCCTATTACTTCCAGCAGGCCGGCAACGGACTTTTTGCCCGTCAGGCTATCATTACAAACGCCTTAGGCATAGACCCCTTAAAGTCATGAGCGAAAAGAAAACAAGTCTTGCTGTAGCCGCCCTGCAGGCCGGCACGGTAATTGACCATATACCATCTGATGCCCTGTTTCGTGTTGCCCATATCCTTGGTATCGAGAATATGGCAAACGGCGTAACCATAGGTAATAATCTTCCCAGCAGCCGTGGCGGTAAAAAGGGTATAATCAAGGTCGAGGGGATAGAGTTCGACCGCGAGGTGCTCAATAGGATAGCCGTCATTGCCCCTACGGCGACAGTAAATATAATCCGCGACTACGACGTGGTGAGCAAACATACCGTCGAACTGCCGCGGACACTGATTGGCACCATGCGCTGCCCAAATCCCAAGTGCATCACCAACAATGAGCCCATGGCTACGCGCTTCGATGTCGCAAATCCCGACACCCCGTCGTTCCGTTGCCATTACTGCAACCACACCGTTGCCGGGGCCGATGCCGAAATAATATGAAGCAATCCTGGAAACCGGGTACCCTTGTCTATCCTGTCCCGGCGGCACTTGTGACTTGTGGCGACAGTGTGCGCGACAACCTACTCACAGTTGCCTGGACAGGTACCATCTGCACCAATCCGGCAATGCTGTCGGTGTCGATACGCCCCGAGCGATATAGCTACGGCATCATAAAGGAACGCATGCAGTTTACCCTCAATCTCACCACTGCGGCCATGACTCGCGCCACCGATTTGTGCGGGGTGAAGAGTGGTGCCGAATGTGACAAGTGGGAGCTGTCGGGTCTTCATCGTTACCCGGGTGTCGCTGTTGCCTGCCCGGCGGTAGCCGAGTCGCCGATTTCTATCGAGTGCCGGGTAAAGAGTATCATGCCGCTCGGAAGTCACGATATGTTTATCGCCGAAGTGGTAAATGTGCTTGCCGACGAGGCTTATCTCGACCCCGTTACCGGGCGTTTTGACCTCGAAAGTGCAGGGTTGGTAAGTTACAGCCATGGAGCCTACTATGCCCAGGGACCGAAAATCGGTACTTTCGGTTTTTCAGTAAAAAAGAAAAAATAAAGAAATTATTCGCAAAAATATATAGCTATGCAAAAAGACACAGCCATTTTTGACCTTATCGCAGCCGAGCACCGTCGTCAGGTCGACGGTATCGAACTGATTGCATCCGAAAACTACGTCAGCGACGAAGTGATGCGTGCCATGGGTTCATGCCTTACAAACTAATATGCCGAGGGCTACCCCGGCAAACGCTACTACGGCGGTTGCCACGTGGTCGACCAGGTAGAAGAGCTTGCCCGTGAACGTGTGAAACGTCTTTTCGGTGCAGAATATGCCAATGTGCAGCCCCATAGTGGCGCACAGGCCAACATGGCAGTCTTCATGGCATGCCTGCAGCCGGGCGATAAATTTATCGGCCTCAACCTCAGCCACGGCGGTCACCTCAGCCATGGTAGCCCTGTAAACTTCTCTGGCCTTGTTTTCCACGCCCTTGAGTATAACGTGGATAAAGAAACAGGCCGTATCGACTACGATGCCTTCGAGGAAACATGTCTCCGCGAACGTCCAAAGCTGATTATCGGTGGGGCAAGTGCATACTCGCGTGAGTGGGATTATGCCCGTATGCGTCGTGTCGCTGACGAGATTGGCGCTATCTTTATGGTCGACATGGCTCACCCTGCCGGTCTTATCGCTGCCGGCTTGCTCGAAAATCCATTACCCTATGCCCATATCGTAACCTCGACAACGCACAAGACCCTTCGCGGCCCGCGTGGTGGTATCATATTGATGGGTAAGGATTTTGTCAACCCCTGGGGTAAAAAGACTCCCAAGGGTGAAGACAAGATGATGTCGGCACTTCTTGATTCTGCCGTATTCCCCGGTGTGCAGGGCGGGCCGCTCGAGCACGTTATCGCCGGTAAGGCCGTTGCATTCCACGAGGCGCTTCAGCCCGAGTTCCGCACTTATCAGCAGCAGGTGAAAGACAATGCCGCTGCTCTCGCAAAAGCTATGGTTGACCTTGGTTACAACATCGTATCGGGTGGTACCGACAATCACTGCATACTCGTCGACCTCCGCACGAAATATCCCGAGCTTACGGGCAAGGTGGCAGAGCGTGTCCTCGTCGAGGCTCATATCACGGCCAATAAGAACATGGTGCCCTTCGACAGCCGTTCGCCCTTCCAGACCTCTGGCATACGTCTCGGTACTCCGGCCATTACCACTCGCGGCCTTACACCCGACCTGATGGGCGATATTGCCACGATGATTGACACTGTGCTTGCCGCGCCCGAAGACCAGGCCGGTATCGCCGCCGTAGGCGAGGCCGTCGTCAAGATGATGTCCGACCGTCCCATCTTCGCATGGTAAAAAAAAGTATATTCCCGGCCGGCGAGCATCTTACGGTTATCGTAGTTGCCGCCGGCCGTGGTACACGTTTCGGTACCGATGTACCCAAGCAGTTCTTGCCCCTTAAGGGCAAGCCTGTTGTCGTGCACGCCCTCGAGGCTTTCTCTGCCGAATTTCCAAAAGCTACTATAATACTCGTCCTTAGTGCTGATGGCGGACTCGAGCATTGGCAACGGTCCTCGGCTATGTATCATGGCACGCAGCCATATATAGTTTATGGAGGCGATACCCGTACTCAGTCGGTTCGCAACGCCCTCGATGCCGCCAAGAAGCTCGGCATACACAACGAGAGCATAGTAATGATACACGACGGCGCACGCCCAATTGTCAACCGTGGTATGATACGTAACCTCTACAACATGCTTGCCAAGGTCGACCGTATCCACGCCGCCGTGCCGTGCTATACTCCCACCGAGGCTATGGCACGGGTCGAAATGTTGACGGTGGCACCTACGAGTCGCGATAATTATTGCTCCGTGCAGACTCCGCAAACTTTCGATGCCTCGATGCTTATCGATAGCTATCGTCGGCTTGATGCCGCCGGGGGTGGGGCTTACGACGATGATGCCGCTGTGTTTGCCGCATTTTCCGGCCAGCCTGTTTATGGCTACCAGGGCGACCGCAACAATATCAAGATTACAAGGCCGGCTGATATCAGGATTGCAGAAATATTGATGGAGATGCCGGTTCCCTACGAGCCGCTTACGATTACCGAGCAATATCTATGCTTGCCACCCGGCGTTTCGATATAAAATATGTCAAGGGCATTGGGCCGGCCAGGGCGAAGCTCCTTGCCACGGAACTCGGCATTGAGTCGGTCTACGACCTCTTGCACCATTATCCGACGTCGTATATCGACAGGTCTACAATACGCCCGGTCAGGAGTCTTTTTGACGCGGTGGCGGCAGAAGTGGCCTATGTTCTCGTCCGTGGTCGTTTCGTCAGCTTCAACACACTTGGCGAAGGTGCCAAAATGAGGCTTATCGGGCTTTTCTCCGACGGTACTTCGACCCTCGAGGTCGTTTGGTTCCAAGGATGGCGCGAGGTGCGCAAACGCCTGCGTACCGGCGAGGAGTATTTATTGTTCGGTAAGCCCGGTATCTTCAATAATACGCTCCAGATGGTTCACCCCGAGGTCGAATCACCCGACAGTACCGGGGCTGCCGAAACTGTAAGGGCTGTCTATCCGCTGACCGAGAAACTGCGTCAGCGCAATATTACCAGCCGTACCCTGCATGCCGCCGTGATGCAGGTGCTCGGTAATTTGAAAGCCCCTTTAAAAGAGACCTTGCCGCCATCGACCTTGGCCGCCAATGGATTGATGGGTATAGATGCCGCCATTCGAACAATTCACAATCCCACCGATGCCGACAGTCTGTCGCGGGCACGTCTGCGGCTGAAATTCGAAGAATTGTTCTATATCCAGACCGATATGCTGCGCCGTTCGCGCAAGCGTAAAGCCGATACTCAGGGCTATATCATGCCGCATATCGGCCGTTGGTTCAATGATTTTTACAGCCAGTGCCTGCCATTCGAGCTTACGGGGGCGCAGAAAAGGGTCATTAAAGAAATACGGGCCGACATGGCCGGTGGGCGACAGATGAACCGTCTCGTCCAGGGTGATGTCGGCTCAGGCAAGACCCTGGTGGCCTTGATGGCTATGTTGCTTGCCCTCGACAACGGTTATCAGGCATGTCTGATGGCCCCTACCGAAATTTTGGCCGGTCAGCACTACGAGACTATTCGCTCGATAGTGGCCAAAATCGGCCTGAATGTGAAACTATTGACTGGTTCTACAAAGGTAGCCGAACGACGAAATATTGACCAAGAACTGCGCGACGGTACACTTCATATACTTGTCGGTACCCACGCCGTGCTCGAAGACAAGGTCGAGTTTGCCCATCTGGGCCTTGCCGTGATTGACGAGCAGCATCGTTTCGGCGTGGCGCAGAGGGCACGTTTATGGGCCAAGAGCGCGGTGCCACCTCACGTGCTGGTGATGACGGCCACCCCAATCCCGCGAACGCTGGCCATGACGGTTTATGGAGACCTCGACGTGTCGGTTATCGACGAGCTGCCCCCGGGACGCAAGCCTGTGGCTACCGTGCTGCGATATGACGACCAACGTGCCAAGGTGCGTGCCGCCGTGCGCCGCCAGCTCGATGCCGGGCACCAGGTATATATCGTATATCCGCTTGTAAAGGAAAACGAAAAGCTCGATTTGCGCAGTGTCGAAGAAGGCTTTGCCCAGGCCGAGCAGACATACGCGCCATACAAGGTAGCCTTGGTGCATGGACAACTGAAGCCAGCCATAAAAGATGAGCAGATGGAGCGCTTCGTTTCGGGCGAGGCGGCAGTACTCGTCGCCACGACGGTAATCGAGGTAGGTGTGAATGTGCCCAACGCCACAACCATGATTATCGAAAATGCCGAGCGTTTCGGCCTGTCGCAGCTCCACCAGCTCAGGGGGCGTGTCGGTCGTGGTGCCGACAGGAGTTATTGCGTTCTTATGAGCAAGCACCAGATAGGTGCCGACACCCGCAAACGCCTCGAAATCATGACTTCGACGACCGATGGCTTTGTAATCGCCGAGGCCGATATGCAGATGCGCGGCCCGGGGGATATAGAGGGGACGGCGCAGAGTGGCTTGCCTTTCGACCTGAAGATAGCCAATCTTGCCCACGACGGCCAAATCATACAGCTTGCGCGTCGTGCGGCCGAGGTTTTGCTTGATGACGACCCCGACCTTTCCCTCCCCGCGAACCAGGGGTTTGCTAATGCCCTTGCCGATATGCTTAGTCGCACTACCGACTGGTCCCGTATAAGCTGATATGTCATGCCGAGGTTTCTCTCTGCCTTATTTTTGTTGACCTTGTCTTTTACCTTGTGGGGCCAATCGAGGTGCGTCGTACTCGACTCTCTCTCTCGTGCGCCACTTCCCAAGGCAACAATATTTGACAATGAGGGCAGGGTAGTGGCGCTGACTTCTGACAAAGGCGTCATCCCGTACGTATCGGCGTCTGCATATCCGATTACAATACGCTATATCGGTTACGAACCAGTCACGGTGGCCGCGCCTGGCGCATATACCGTGCTGATGAATACGGCCATATCCGATTTGCCCGAAATGGTGGTCACATCGCGCAAGAATCAGATATTGCACATGCTGGCCTATGTCAGGGAATTTTCTACACTTACTACATATTCTGACACAGTATTTCTCTTTAGGGAAAAAGTAGTTGACTATATGCTCCCCGACCGTGCGGTGCGGCGTTTCAGTGGATGGTCTACACCGCGCGTGATTGCTTCTAAATCATATTATCATTTTACCAATTCCGAGGGCCTCGATAGTGTGAGCGACGCATTCCCCGAGCATTTCTCGTGGTGCGACTGGATTGGAGTTATAAAGAGCGCCGACCTACCTCTTACCCTGCGCGATACTACCTGCGCTACTGATACTACTATGGCAAAATATACCCCGGCAATAGTATGGCGACGCTATGAGGATAAGGCAGAGCTTGATATTGATGTCTTGGCCGACAGGGAAAACTATAAGTGGGTGCCGGCTATTAGGACTTATCTTGATACTGATATGGATTTCCGCCGGCTTGATTTGAAATATGCCTTTCGCAATGTCAGCGATACTGTTGTTACGGCAAAAAATATCTCGGCTTATTCGTTCCATATCGAGTCTAACGGCAGGGGGCGTAACCTGAAACGGTTGTTCGATTCCCCAGGACCGGCGTATGTTGATACGTATGCCGAGGTCTATGTCGTGGATTCAGAGTATATCTCGGTCCGTGAGGCGCGCAAGTGGGAAGGCAAGCATATGGCGTCAAACCAGATTGACATAGAGCTGCCGCCCTACGTCCCCGACCTCGACGTGTCGGTGCACCGGCTGATAGACCGGGTCGAAAAGGTAAACCACGGCGATGCGCGTTTGTTTGTCAAACCGGACCACCGGCTGGGCCGGGAACAAAAACGTCGTGGATTTCTCAAATATCTCAAGGCCATGCTCGGCATATATTCGAGCAAGGTCAACTATCAGATGCCCTCACGAACCGGCAACAAGAAGTCCGAGGCTGAGAAGTAACACGCCCAAGTCGATTAGCTTCTCTCGTACATGCCGTTCGTGGAGCACTATCACACCGTAGGCAAATGATACAAGCACACTGCCACGGCGTATCATCGAAACTACCGAAATCATAGAATCGGGCATCGACAAAGAGTAAAAATATGCAAGGTCGGCCGCAGTGAGGAATATACTGATTCCGAGTATAGACCAGCGCCACTGCAAAGGTGTGGCGCCAGCGGTGTGCCAACGTCCGAGGGCAAAAACGAGTAAGCCCATCAGGCATGCCTGGTAAAGTGAGTACCAGGCCTGCACTTCGAGCGGCTTGTAAAATCCGAGAAGGTATTTGTCATATAATGCGCTGATTGCGCCCAGTGTGGTCGCTCCTATCGACATCCACAGCCATTTGCTGCTGCGGAGCGAGAACCCTTCCTTAGAGCCTATGCGGCTGATAAAGAAGAGTGATGCAAAGCCGAGCAAAATGCCGGCCCATTGCAGCAGGTTGAGTCGTTCGCCAAATATTATCAATGCACCGACCAGCACCATCACCGGCCTGGTCGCATTAATCGGGCCTTGTATGGTAAGGGGTAGATGCTTTATTGCAAAATAGCCCAAAATCCACGAACTAAGCACAATCACAGCCTTTAGCCCGATAAGCAGGTGCCCTGTCACGGTGTTGCCGAGTCCGTAATATCCATGCATCAGACCGCCTATTATGACTGGCGACATAAGCAGGGTGCCGAAAATAGTATTGAGCAGGAGCACTCCCGGCACGTTGTTGTCACGCACCGACAGCTTCTTCATTATATCATAGAAGCCCAGACCTAAAGCCGAGCATAAAGCTAATATCAACCACATATTGGCTGCAAAATTACATATTTTAGACAAGCCGTGCAAACGAAGGTCGGACGTCGTGCCTGCGAAGGCAGCCGACATCCGACCTTGATATTCGATAACTTAATCTATCGGGTTATTCAAAATTGAACATTCAACATTCAAAATTGATTAATAGATTCCCTGCGCAATCATGGCCTTGGCGACTTTCATGAAGCCGGCCGTGTTGGCACCTCGTACATAATTTATATAGCCGTCGTCTTCGCGGCCATACTTCTCGCACTGCTCGTGTATGTCGGCCATAATTTGGCGTAGCTTGTTGTCGACTTCCTCGGCAGTCCAGTGCATCTTTTGCGAGTTTTGGGCCATTTCGAGACCCGAAACTGATACCCCGCCTGCATTGGCAGCCTTGCCTGGAGCGTATAGGATACGTGCCTTTATGAACTCTGCGACGGCTTCGGGTGTCGACGGCATGTTGGCACCCTCGCTCACGGCAATTACACCCTGCTCAAGGAGCGCACGCGCGTCGTCGCCGTCAATTTCGTTCTGGGTGGCAGAAGGCATGGCGATATCGCATTTTACATGTTTCCACGGACGCTCTTTGGCGAAATACTCGCAACCGCTTTCCTGTGCGAACTCGCTGATACGGCCGCGATATGCCATTTTGAGTTCGAAGATACGCTCGAATTCTTCGTCGGTCATGCCTTCGGGAAGGTAGATTGAACCATCAGAGTCGCTCATCGACACGACCTTTGCCCCTAAGCTGAGTAGTTTCTTTGCCGTATACAGGGCCACGTTGCCCGAGCCGGATATGGCCACGCGCTTGCCCTTGATGTCGATGCCGCGTGTGGCAAGCATATTGAGCAGGAAGTATACGTTGCCGTAGCCTGTGGCCTCCGGACGTATGAGCGACCCTCCGAACTCCATGCACTTTCCGGTAAATGTGCCGGTAAACTCGCGTGTCATCTTCTTATACCAGCCGAACATATAGCCGACTTCGCGAGCTCCCACGCCTATATCGCCGGCGGGCACGTCGGTGTCAGGGCCGAGGTTGCGCCAAAGTTCGGTGATAAACGCCTGACAGAAACGCATCACCTCGGTATCGCTCTTGCCGCGTGGCGAGAAATCGCTACCGCCCTTTGCTCCGCCCATGGCAAGTGTGGTCAGGGAGTTTTTGAAGGTTTGTTCGAACGCGAGGAATTTGAGGATAGACAGGTTGACCGACGAGTGGAATCGGATGCCTCCTTTATAGGGACCTATGGCGTTATTGTGCTGCACGCGGTAGCCCATGTTGTTGCGTACATTGCCTTTGTCGTCAATCCACGATACGCGAAATGTGATAATGCGGTCGGGGATGCACAATCGTTCGAGCAGATTGTAGCGCTCGAACGAGGGATATTTGTTGTAGGTGTCTTCAATAGAGCTTACTACCTCTTCTACGGCCTGCAAGTACTCGGGCTCGTTTGGAAAGCGTCGACTCAGGTCAGCCATAAAATCTTTTACCTTCATTAGAAATGTGTATTAGTTAAAATCTGGAGCAAAATGATAGAACTTTTGGCTTTGCGGCTGCAAAGTTACAAAAAATATCATTGGCATCAAAACTTTTGCAAAGGTAAAATCACT
>ERZ1504996.621-NODE-621-length-10020-cov-4.356448_pt1 | contig 10020 bp, 8 predicted proteins | sample MGYA00572424_ERZ1504996 | MGnify/ENA primary metagenome ERZ1504996 (study PRJEB39906, sample SAMEA3182051) | gut metagenome | biome: human; feature: gut; material: Stool; isolation source: human stools | place: Canada | collected 2012-03-07 ...
CGGCAGGATCGTGGATAGCGGTCTCGGAGAGCATATTGCGGTTCATGTCGATGCCGGCGAGCTTCAGGCCGTGCATGAAGGTGGAGTAGTTCATGCCGTTTGCCTTGCATGCTGCGCTGATACGGGTGATCCAGAGCTGACGGAAGTCGCGCTTTTTCTGCTTGCGGCCGACATATGCGTAGCGGCCGGACTTCATCATCTGCTCCTGAGCCATCTTATAATGACGGGACTTGTTGCCCCAGTAGCCCTTTGCCAGACCAAGGATCTTGTTTCTATGTTTACGGGTCATCATTGCGCCCTTAACTCTTGCCATTTGTAATTCCTCCTATCAGTAACAGTCAGCCCTTAATTATTTGTAAGGGATCATCTTTTTGATGGTTGCCTCGTTGGTCACGTCGGCGATTGCGCCGGAACGCAGACGACGGCAGCGCTTGGTGTCCTTCTTGGTGAGGATATGGCTCTTGAACGCATGAGCGCGCTTTACTTTACCGCTCTTGGTGAGATTAAATCTCTTCTTAGCACCGCTATGGGTCTTAAGTTTAGGCATAGTTATTTTCTCCTTCCGTATGCAGCTATTATCAGAACCTGAGTCTGTAATAACATTCAGTTGTTTTCTTCCGCCTTGGCAGCGGCCTCAGCCTCTGCCTGCTTTTTGGCGGCTTCTTTCTGCGCCTTCTTGACTGCCGCAGCAGACTTCGGGGACAGGAACATGGACATATTGCGTCCTTCAAGCTTGGGCGCCTTATCAAGGTTTGCAACCTCTTCGCACTTTGCTGCAAAGTCGCGCAGGATGACCTCACCCAAATGAGTGTGCGCCATTTCTCTGCCGCGGAAGCGGATCGAGACCTTGACTCTGTCGCCGTCGGCAAGGAACTTGAGCGCACTCTTGAGCTTTGTGTTCAGGTCGTTCTCGCCGATGCCGGGAGACATGCGGATCTCCTTGACCTCCATGACGCGCTGATTCTTCTTGGCTTCCTTTTCACGCTTGGACTGCTCAAAACGGTATTTGCCGTAGTCCATGATCTTGCAGACGGGGGGCTTTGCCATCGGGGATATCTTGACCAGGTCAAGCTCCTTTTCCTCCGCAATTTTCATGGCGGCTTCCGCGGACATTATTCCAAGCTGCTCGCCGTCGTCACCTATAACGCGTATTTCCTTGTCGAGGATCTCTTCATTGATCTCATGATTCACGCTTGCGATTGTAAAACACCTCCATAATGCAAAAAACGGATGCCTGACAGCATCCGCGCAAACAAAGCCCCGCTCGGGGCGATGCTATTGACCGAAGCGCGCCTTTTGCGGCTCGGTGAGGTCGGGGATGCCGTACCTACTTTGTTTTCAGCCCTATTAATATATCAGCACTTTTCACTGTTGTCAAGGATTTTTTCACGGCGGAGGGGCACTCCGCCGTGAATGCCGTGAATAATTCAATCTTTATCTCTTTTGTGGAACGCATAATAGGCAAAGTACGCCGCGGCGCTGCCTGTGAGCACGCTCCATATGCTTGCCCAGTTCTGTGAACGCGGCAGGATGAAATATGACCCGACGACCAGCAGCGCGGCTGACAGGATAAGACCTATTATGCTGAGCACCTTGCCCGGTTTACGCATTGGCGCACCGCCGTTTCTTAATAATTTTCGGAGCTTTCGGCAGGGGTCTCGCGCTCAAGCTCCATTGCAAGCTTCACTATGCGGCTCGTGCCCAGGCGTGTTGCGCCGAGAGCGATGAAGTCCTCGGCATCCTCAAGCGACGCTATACCGCCGGCGGCCTTGACCTGAAGTGAGTCCGGGCTGCAGCGGCGCAGCAGCTCGACATCGTGACGTGTGGCTCCGCCTTTGCTGAATCCGGTGGAGGTTTTTATGAAATCCGCGCCGCACTCGGAAACTATCGTGCACAGGCGCATTTTCTCTTCATCGGTGAGCAGGCAGCACTCAATTATGACCTTGAGCACCTTGCCGAGGCACGAGCGGCGCACTGCCTTTATGTCCTCGGCGACATCCTCCCAGCAGCCGTCCTTGACCATGGAGAGGTTTATGACCATGTCGATCTCGTCGGCTCCGTTTACAACTGCATCGGCAGCCTCAAAGGCCTTTGCGGCGGTGGACATATAGCCGTTCGGGAAGCCTATGACCGTACATATTTTCATTTTATCGCCGACATAGCGCTTTGCTCCGGGAATGTGGCAGGGCGGAATGCAGACCGACGCGCAGCCGTATTTTATTGCCTGATCGCAGAGCTTTCTTATCTCTGCCTCGGTGCAGTCAACGCGCAGCAGGGTATGATCGCAGTAGGCCAGCAGTTCTTTTATATCCATAGTTTTTATTCCTTTCAAAAGTATTGACATTATTATATTTCATTCCGGCGGCATATTCAAGCGTTTGTCCCTAATATACTCTAACAAAAACAATTTACAAGGACAGGAAAGAATATATGGATGAAAACACATGCACGAATTTTGCCAGGCTTATTGGAGTTATGAGCGCGCCTCCGGCGTTTTCGCACGCCTCACGCGGCGAGAGCTTTTACACCTTCGCGCTTGATGTTGCACGCTTATCCGGCACAACGGACACAATAAACATCGTCGCGCGCAGCGAGCTTTTAAGCGCCGTGGAGGCCTGCGATACCGAAAAGCTCTGCATCACGGGCGAGCTGAGATCATTCAACAACAAAAGCGGCGAGGGCGCAAAGCTTGTGATAACGGTGTTTGCAAAGGAAATACTCCCTTGCGACGAAAATGATCTCAACCTTATCTGCCTGACCGGAACGCTGTGCAAGCCGCCGAACCTTCGCGTTACGCCGATGGGGCGCGACATATGCGACCTGATGCTCGCCGTAAACCGCAAGTACGGCCGCTCGGATTATCTGCCGTGCATCACATGGGGACTTAAAGCGCGCGAGGCGTCTTACTGGGACACCGGCACGACGGTTTCCCTCGAGGGTAGGATACAAAGCCGCCGCTACATAAAGCTCATCGGCGGCGAGCCGGTCGAGAAAACGGCGTTCGAGGTGTCCGTCACTGAGATCGAAGAGTTGACATAACATAACCAGCCTGCCGCATATGGCAGGCTGGTCGGTTTACATAATCATTTTCTCGGCGGTATGATCTCTATCCAGTAGCCGTCGGGGTCTTCAAGGAAGTATATGCCCATGCCGGGATTTTCATAACATATGCAGCCGAGCGCGGCGTGCTTTTCATGGGCTTTTTCCATATCGTCGGCGACAAAGGCGAGGTGGAATTCCTGCTCGCCGAGGTCATACGGCTTATCGCGGTCGCGCAGCCATGTCAGCTCAAGGGTGAAATCCGTCACGCCGTCGCCGAGGTAAACGAGCTTAAAGCTGCCGTCGGCAGCGTTTTTCTCGCGCACAGGCTTGAGGCCGAGCGCCTCGTCGTAAAACTTCAGGCTGCGTTCAAGATCGAACACATTAAAATTAAAATGGTTGAATGAAAACATATCGCACCTCCGATGTTTGTTTTGACTGTATTTTATTATGTTTTGCCGCCGTATGCAAGCAAAAAACTTATTGGCATTTGCCCTGCCGTGCTTTATAATACAGTATAAAGTATTATTTATTCGGAGTGCTGATATGAACTATTCGGAGCTTATAGATAAATATGTTCCGGCAGACGATGTTTTTCTTTTCAACACCGGCTGCGCGCAGAAGGCGTGGCTGCTGCTCGGCTGCCGGTATATGGACGAGATAAAAATGCACCGATTTGCAGTCTGGGCGCCGAACGCTCAGAGCGTTTCGCTCGTCGGCGACTTCAACGGCTGGGATCCGGCGAAAACGCCGATGGAAAAGCGCGGCGGCATATGGTATTGCTTTGCCTCCGGGCTTAATAACGGCGATCTGTATAAATACTGCGTAACGACGGCTTCCGGCAAAACGGTGTGGAAGTCCGATCCCTTTGCACAGTGGTCACAGTCCGGAGTAAATACGGCGTCCATGGTTTGGACAGGCTCTCATATTTGGCGTGACGAGGCTTTCATGCGCTCTCGTGCGGAGAAAAACTGCTTTGCAAGCCCCATGTCGATATACGAGCTGCACCTCGGCTCGTGGAAAACGCCCGAGGGCGGCGTGAACTATGCCGCCATTGCGCCCGAGCTTGCAAAATACTGCACCGAGATGGGCTTTACGCACATTGAGCTTCTTCCGCTGACCGAGTACCCATACCCCGGCTCGTGGGGATATCAGGTCACCGGCTACTACGCTCCGACGAGCCGCTACGGAACGCCCGACGAGTTTGCCGAGTTTATCGACGTCATGCACAATGCCGGCATCGGCGTTATCATGGACTGGGTCCCGGCGCACTTTCCGCGCGACGAGCACGGCCTTGCCGAATTTGACGGCACACGCCTTTTTGAATGCAAGGAGGAGCGCATGGCCTCGCACCCCGAGTGGGGCACGCTGATATTTGACTACGACATGCCCGAGGTGCAGTCGTTTCTCATATCCTCGGCCTGCTTTTTCTTTGAAAACTACCACATTGACGGCATACGCGTTGATGCGGTGTCCTCGATGCTGTATCTCAACTACGGCCGCAAGGACGGCGAATACACAAAAAATCGCGAGGGCGGCAACATAAACCTCGGCGCTGTGAGCTTCCTTAGAAAGCTCAATACCTCGGTTTTGTCAAGCTACCCCGGTGCAGTCACGATAGCAGAGGAATCAACGGCGTATCCGATGGTGACTATGCCGCCCTCCGTCGGCGGACTCGGCTTCAGCTTCAAGTGGGACATGGGCTACATGCACGATACGCTCGACTATTTCTCGACCGATCCGCTGTTCCGCAAGGGCTGCCACGATAAGCTGACGTTTTCCATGATGTACGCTTTTTCGGAAAACTTCATCCTCGCCTATTCGCACGACGAGGTCGTGCACGGGAAGAAGTCCATGCTTGACAAAATGTTCGGCAGCTACGAGCAGAAGTTTGCGACTCTCCGCGCGCTGTACGGCTATCAGTTTGCGCATCCGGGCAAGAAGCTGTGCTTCATGGGCTCGGAGTTCGGGCAGTTTATCGAGTGGAATTATCAGCAGGAGCTTGACTGGCTGCTGCTTGACTACCCGATGCACGAAAAGCTGCGCGAATACTATGCAGCGCTCAATCATGTATACGGCTCATACCCGGCGCTTTATGAGATAGATAACTCATGGGACGGGTTTAAGTGGCTCAATGTGAACGATAATGCGTTCAGCTCGATCGCGTTCCTGCGCTCGGCAAGGCCGGAGCAGAACAGTTATCTCATCTGCGCGTGCAACTTCATTCCAAACGAGCATAAGAATTTCATCATCGGCCTGCCTATGCCCGGCAGGCTGCGCGAGATCCTCTCGAGCGATGATGCGAAATTCGGCGGTTCAGGTTTACATAATGTCAAAACGCTGCGTAGCCGCGATACAGGCTTTGACGATCTGCCATACAGTGCATCGATCGATCTGCCGCCGCTGTCGGCTGTCTATTTTGAATACATTCCGGAAAGGATGACTGAGGAAAATGAAAAAGCAGTTCAGAAGCATTCTAAATGAAAAAGGCCGCAAGGAGCTACCCAATATTCTGCTTGCAGCGGCCGAGTGCGCACCGCTTTCAAAAACCGGCGGACTTGCCGACGTTGTTGGAACGCTGCCGAAGGCGCTCAAAAAGCTCGGCTTTGACGCAAGGGTCATCACTCCGTATCACCGCTGCATAAAGGATAAGTACGCATCTCAGGTCGAGCACATGTTCGATTTTTATGTAAACCTCGGCTGGCGCACTCAGTACTGCGGCATAGAGCGCCTGGAGCTTGACGGCGTGTGCATTTATCTTGTTGACAGCGAGTTTTACTTCGGCGATAAGATCTATCGCGGCGGCCAGGCCGAGGGCGAGCAGTACGCTTTCTTCACACGCGCCGTGCTCGACGCGATACCGAACCTTGGCTTTAAGCCCGACATCGTCCACTGCAACGACTGGCACACGGCAATGCTGCCCATGCTCGCAAAGACTCAGTACGGCGGCGCGATGCAGTCGTCCCTGCGTTGGCTTTTGACGATACACAACATTGCGTATCAAGGAAAATTCGGCTTTGACTACGTTCAGGATCTTCTCGGAGTTGAGGATAAATACTACACCCCCGAGTTCATGGAGCTAAACGGCTGCGCCGATTTCCTCAAGGCAGGCTGCGTTTTCGCAGACCGCATAAACACCGTCAGTCCGACCTACGCAAACGAGATAAAAACCGCCTACTTCGGCGAGGGGCTTGAGGGCATTCTCGACGCAAGATCGCACGAGCTGTCCGGCATAATAAACGGCATCGACACCAAGGTCTTTAACCCCTACACCGATCCTGCGCTCCCAGCGCGGTACAACAAGGGCAGGCTGAACGGCAAAAAATTATGTAAACTTTCGCTCCAGCGTGATTTCGGTCTTGAGCAGCGCGAGGATGTTCCCGTTTTCGCAATGGTCACGCGCATGACCGAGCAAAAGGGCTTTGACCTTGTAGAACGTATGCTCGACGAGCTGATGCAGTATAACGACATGCAGTTTTTCATGCTCGGCAGCGGCGACAAGGAATACGAAAGCTTCATGCGCGAAGCCGAGGCACGCTACAAGGGCAGACTGTGCGCATACATCGGTTATAACGAAGAGTTATCGCACCGCGTTTACGCCGGAGCCGATTTTCTGCTCATGCCCTCGCGCTTTGAGCCCTGCGGCCTTTCGCAGATGATCGCAATGCGCTACGGTACGCTGCCTATTGTGCGCGAAACCGGAGGACTTAAAGACTCCGTGAAGCCGTACAACAAATACACCGGCGAGGGCACCGGCTTCTCTTTTGCCGATTTTAACGCACACGAAATGAAGGACGCAATGCTTTTAGCGCTCGAATGCTACCATAATCCCGAGGTCATATCCTCGCTCGTGCGTCAGGCAATGGAGGCCGATTTCAGCTTTGACCGTTCCTCCGAGGAATACGCAATGCTTTATCTATGGATGCTCTGATAAAAACGATAAACACCTACTCCGGCTACGACGAGCTTTGGTCGTACGGCCGGCTGTACATTAAATATTACGGCGCAGCGGAGCACGAGGTGCTGTTCGACGGCAGTCACTGGCAGCCGGCGGAAGCGGTTTCCGAAGCCGCGCGGCTGTATCTCGGCTCTGCCGCCGAGGTCCTTGACGCTGCTGATAAATGCGAGCAGTTTAAATACCCTGTCGGCAGGATCTATGAGTTTCTGCCGGAAGCGCGGGACCGGCTTCTCCCGGCGGAGCTTTTTCGACTGCTCATGGACGACAAGGGGCTTGGCATAGACGAGGCTATCTCCGTTCTTGTGCGCACATTCGGAAAGGCGCTTTGCGGCATGGCGGAAATCGAGCCGCTTCAGGAGCTTCAGCCGAGGACTGCATTTTTGGACAAGCTGCTGCGCGACGAGCTTAAAATTCGTCAGCTCGCCTTCCACGACTCATACGACGGCTCGTTCCGCTCGCCTGTCGGCGCTGTGGAGGAAGGAGAGCCGATTGAGCTTTCCATCGCCTCGTTCGGCGGCGTTACGGACGCTTTGCTCTGCGTTTACGGCGATGATTTCTCGCAGGAGCTGCCCATGCGGCGCACTGGCGACATGTTCACGGCGCAGTTTATCGCACCCTCGCCCGCCGCTTTGTTTTATAAATTCAAAATTAACGGCGAGCACTTTCTGTGCCCCGATGACGACGGACACACCTCGCGCGTCTGCTCAGACGGTGAGGGCTTTCGCCTCACGGTGTATAAGCGCGGCTTCAAAACGCCTGAGAAATTCTGCCGCAGCATCATGTATCAGATTTTTCCCGACCGCTTCGGCTTTTCCGACGACGGCACTGCGCAGGCAGGCATTGAATATCACCGCCGCCTCGGGCAGACTCAGGAAATGCACGGCAGCATAGCCGAGCCGGTCAAATGGCAGCCGCGCCCCGGCGAGAAGGACTACGCCCCCGATGATTTTTACGGCGGCACGCTCAAGGGCATAGCGAAAAAGCTGCCGTATCTCAAAGCGCTCGGCATCGGCACGCTGTACCTGAATCCTATCGTTGAAGCACGCTCAAACCATCGCTACGACACGTCAAACTACGAAAACGTTGACCCGATACTGGGCAGCGTCGATGATTATGTCAACCTATGTACGGAGGCCGAAAGGCTCGGTATAGAAGTCATAAACGACGGCGTTTTCTCGCACACGGGCGCGGACAGCATTTATTTTGACCGCTTCGGCAGCTACGGCGGCGTCGGCGCGCACGCGAGCAAGGCTTCGCCGTATTTTAACTGGTTTGACTTCCGCTCCTTCCCCGACGATTACCGCTGCTGGTGGAATTTCAGGGATCTGCCCGAGGTAAACGAGGAGGATGCGAGCTGGCAGGATTACATCATCCGCGCAAAGGACAGCATAGTTAAGCTCTGGCTGCGGCGCGGCGCTTCCGGCTGGCGGCTTGATGTTGCCGACGAGCTTCCCGACGATGTGCTTGCGCTTATACGCGATGCCGCAAAGGCCGAAAAGCCCGACTGCGCCATTATCGGCGAGGTCTGGGAGGACGCGGTGCTCAAGGTAAGCTACGGCCACCGCCGCAATTACGCTTTGGGCTATGCGCTTGACAGCGTGATGAACTATCCGTTCCGCTCGGCGGTGATAAGCTTTGCGCGCGGCGAGTCGGACGCATTCGCGCTGCGCGATTTTCTTCTCTCGCAGCAGCACAACTATCCAAAGCCAATGTACATGGCGCTGATGAACCTATTGTCATCCCACGACGTTGAGCGCCTGCACTCTGCCCTCGGCGCAAGCGAGAGCCTGAAAGCGCTCGACCGTGCGCGGCAGGCATCATTTTCGCTCACGCCGGAGCAATCGGCGCGCGCAGACAAGCTGCAAATGCTCTGCGCCGTTGTTCAATACTGCACGCCCGGCGTTCCATGCCTGTACTACGGCGACGAGGAGTGCCTTGACGGCGCAGGCGATCCGTTCAACCGCGCTCCGTTTGAGCCGTCGGGCAAGGGTTTACATAACTTTTATGCTAAGCTTGGCGAGATACGAAACGGCAGCGAGGCACTGATGAGCGGAGAAGCGGAGTTTTCCGCCGCCGGCCCCGATGTGCTCATCATTCGCCGCTCATCGGAAAGCGACTGCATTGTCTGCGTTATCAACCGCGGCAGCGCTGAATTTAAGCTGCGCGAAAGCGGACTTGTTCCGCTGCTCGGGTGCAGCCGCAACGGAGTCGTGCCGCCCTGCTCGGCAGAAATATTTAAGTTGACATAATTTTTTGAGGTATTGATATGGACTATACAGAAGTGCTCGCAAACGCGAAAAAGAACATCGGTCCGAACTGCAAGGTGTGCCCCGAGTGCAACGGGCTTGCTTGCGCGAACACCATGCCCGGCCCCGGCTCGAAAGCGCCCGGAAACGGTGCAAACGACAATTGGAAAGCCTGGCGCGGCATTAAGCTCAATATGGACACAATTTACCCCGACGCACCTGTTGACACCGGCATTGAGCTTTTCGGCAAAAGACTCTCCATGCCGCTGATCTCCGCGCCGGTCGGCTCGCTCAAGGCGCAGTACAACCCCACGGACGATATCCGCGACTTTAACGAATGCTGCGCGCAGGCAGCCGAGATATGCGGCATTGCGTCAAGCTTCGGCGACGGGCTCGACGCGAGGGTGTTTCCTCACGGCTGCGAGCTGTCGAGAGCGCACGGCGGCATCGCCATCCCAGTGATAAATCCGCTGAGCATGGAGACGATCAAGGCAAATCTTGACCTTGCAAACGCAGCGCATCCCTTTGCGGTTTCGCTCGTCATCGACTCGGCCGGTCTTCCGCATCTGAAGAAGGTCAGTCCCGATGCCGGCGCAAAAAGCGTCGAGCAGCTGCGCGAGCTTTGCGAGTACGCCGAAATGCCGGTTATCATCAAGGGTGTTATGACCGCGCAGGGTGCTGTAAAGGCGGCCGACGCAGGCGCGGCGGCAATAGTCGTTTCAAACCACGGCGGACGTGTTCTGGCCGGCGCCGCAGCAACGGCCGAGGTGCTGCCCG
>ERZ1504996.622-NODE-622-length-10013-cov-3.396365_pt1 | contig 10013 bp, 7 predicted proteins | sample MGYA00572424_ERZ1504996 | MGnify/ENA primary metagenome ERZ1504996 (study PRJEB39906, sample SAMEA3182051) | gut metagenome | biome: human; feature: gut; material: Stool; isolation source: human stools | place: Canada | collected 2012-03-07 ...
ATCTAGTACGGTCTCGTGGGCTCGGAGATGTGTATAAGAGACAGCTCCACGCACTCCTTGATGACGTCCGTCACCTGGCCGATGACGCCGAAGTCCAAGCCAAAGTGCTTGTCGCCCGCGAGCGCCTCGCCGCTGATCTTGAGCAGGACGCGCCGATATTTCGGTTTCTCCATGTTTGTCTGTTCCTCCCTGCGAACGGTTCATATTTTAACAGCTACATTGTAGCGTATTTTTTCCGTTTTGCATAGGGGGTAAATTGAAAACTTTTCTTTTTTCGGCGCAGAAAGAGAGCCGCGGGCGATCCCGCCCGCGGCTCCTGCGTGATTCGGTTTTTTGATGGCTTACCAGCCTGTGCCGAGTATCTCGCCGTGCCAGCCGTCTTCTTCAAGCGTGATGATGCAGCAGCGGGAGTATTCATAGGCGCCCTCCGGCGCGTCGGGGTCGTCGCAGTTTCCGGTGTTGCCCGCCATCGAACGGGAAAGCGCCCACTCGCTCTCAGCCACAAATTCGGTCGTTATGAAGAAGCAATAGGTATTTTCGTCGATCCTGCCGTTCTCACGAAATGCGGCAGTCGTCTCCTCCGAGGGTTTGACAGACGTTTTCACCCATGTGTACTTATATTCGCTGCCGGTGGTCACGTTCAAATGTACGCCCTCGTAGAGGTCGGCCCACTGCTGCGCAGCTTCCTGCCAGGAGAGACTTTTATCAAGCGGTCCTATCTCTTCACGCAGCGCGCTGAGTTCCGCCTCGTCATACCATGTGCGTATCACATCATAAAGTGTGCGCCCATCGTTGTCAACGATGCTGAAATTGTCCTGCGCCTCGTAGTAGTCCACCGGATCGGTCATGCTGCGGTGATACGCCACGATGTTCGTCCCCTCGTAGAACCCTAAATACGAGGTTTTATTGTTCGGGGTAAAACCGGGCTGTTGCGTGTCTGTATTCTTGTTGAGACTAAAATACGAGTTGTCGTTGTCCGAGAGCCAGAGAATAAGCTGTCTGTCGGTATTTTCCGGTGCATCGCATGTACTGTAATGATAGGAGTTGAGCGCGGGGACATTCCACGCGCCGCGCACACTATAGCTGCCGACGGTCTCGCCGTTCTCAACGAGATACAGCCACGCGGCTTTGCCCTCAGTGGCGAGGTCGAGGTCGTTTTGGAAGGTTGAGACCATGGAGCCGACATTCCCGCTGACCACAAAACTCTGCGCCATTGCGCGCAGCTTGACCGCCTCGTTCAGAATACGGTTTCGCGTGCTGTAGCCCCACTCATTCACTGAGGTATCGTCGGTCGGCTTCCAGTAGGTCGAGATGATGTAGCAGCCGCCGTAATCGGGGTCCGGCGCGAGGTAGTTGGCAAACTGCGTGCCGCTCTCCGCGTCGTAGCGCGTCCACGGGCCGCTGAGCGCCGCGCCCTCGCGGTACTGCTCAAGCGTGAAGCCGTTGCCGCGGTAGAAGTCCTCCATCATTTCCACGCTGTCGTAGCTCTTGTCCACGCACAGCGTGCTGCCGTCGCAGTAAGCGGAGTACCAACTGTCCTGACCGATCGTTTTCTCCATCGCCACGGTCGGAACGTAGAGATACCAGCCATTGCCGTTGTAGCGCCGCGCCGTGCAGTCATCGCTGCTCGTCACCACGTTCTCACGGATCAGGTCGTCCGCGTTAAGGAAGTCGGTGATCAGGCAGCGCGGCACGTCAAGGCCCGCGTAGTCGGCGTAGAAGTCGTAGAGGTATTCATAGGCGCTCGTGTAGGTGCAGCCGTTGTACCACAGTCCGTCGTTCGCCATGTGGCTGTCGAGCAGCTTGTAGACGCCCGGCTCGCCGTTTGTGCGGAGCACGGTGAGATAGTACCAGAAGCCGTCGGAGATGTAGCCGTCGTCGCTGATGTAATTGCCGCCGACCCACCAGAAGCGGTCGGGCAGCGCACCCGCCTTGTCCTCGGGCTTGACCTGATAGTTGAAGCTCCACAGCTCCAGCACGCCGTCCGGCGCGAGGTCCGTGCAGTCGCCGCGCTTCTCCAGCTCGGTCACGCGCACATCGGCCGCCGCCTCGGTGACTTCAAGCGCCATACCGTCCGCGCCGATGACCGTGTAGGTGTAGCCGTTCGGCTGCTTGAGCGCGTTGATGACGGAGAGGGCGTAGGCCTCCATGCTGTCATAGGTCGGCACGGGCTTTTCGGTCAGGCGAAAGACCCAGCAGACAAAGTTCCTATTCTGATTTTCAGGCTGCTCAGCCGCCATCACGAGATAGAGCGTGCCGTCCTTCTGCTGAAGGAAGTATACCCGATTTGCCCAACCGTTTTCATCTGCTGTGGACGAGGTGCACAGCCATGCCTTCGCGTTCTCGCGGCGCAGCTTCGCGGCAGAAAGCCCGTCGACGAGCCATTCAGTCGGTCCGTCCGTCTTGCTGTTGAAACGGACATCAAATTCCTCCTTCGTGAGTGTGACCTCCGCTACCGTTTCGTAAAGCTGCTCCTCCTCGTTGTCCATCCTTTTGAGCAGCAGCGTCCGCACATCGTCCGAGTCCCTGTCCGCAACGACTTCCAGCTCGCCCCCGATGGAAGCATTCGTATAGCCGGGTGCGCAGGCGACGGTCGCTTCCTCAACATAGTGCTTTCCAAAGGGCTCGGCAAGCTCCGCATTCTCCCTGCCGCCGGTGAAGGTGCAGGCGACCGAAAGCCCCGCGATGAGCAGCACGGCGACCGCCGTATACGCCGCCGTTTTCGGCTTCTTCACCAACAGGGAAATGCGCTCCTTGAGACCCTTGCCGCTGTCGGTCATCATCGTGGCGGTGACGAGCAGCGCGGGGCGCTTTTCACAGGTCATGCGGATGAGCGTGCGGCCGTAGGCGGCGCGCTCGCTCTCGCCGATGCGGCGGATGGTCGCCTCGTCACAGGCCAGCTCCGCGTCGCGGCGGGAAAGCTCCGCCGCCCACCACACGAGCGGGTTGTACCAATGCAGCGCCAGACACACGCCGCGCAGCACCGCCCAAAGGTTGTCACCGTGGCGGTAGTGCGTCTGCTCGTGGGCGAGCGCGTAGCGCAGCGTCTCCGCCTCCGTGCGCGTGTCGGGTGTGACGTAAATGCTCGGCTTCGCCACGCCGAACAGGCACGGCGTATCCGTCTCACCGCTCTCGTAGACCGGCAGGCAGGCGTCGGTCTCCTCCACGCGCTCACGCGAGCGGCGCAGCTTCTTGCCGAAGCGCAGGTTCACGGCGAGGAACACCAGTCCAAGCGCCGCCGCGCCGGCGAGCCAGACGGTTTTTGCGATCCGCGCCCAGTCGGTCTTTTCGACCGTCGGCGCGGTCACCGTCGCGGTCGTGACGTTCTGCACGAGGTTCGGCGGGGCCGCCTCGTTCATGCTCTGCGCCGGAATGCCGACGGTACCGGCGTTCGCGGGCGCGTCGTTCCGCTCGCCGACGATGTCCTGCTTGTAAGTCCCCTGCTGCACGGTCGGCGCGCGCTCGGGCACGGCGTTCATCACGCTCAGGTCGCTCGCGCCGAAGCTCACCGGAACGAGCAGGCGCACGAGCACCAGCAGCCACAGGGCGTACTGCATCCGCAGGCTGAGCTTCCCGCGCAGCACATAGCGCAGCGCGATGACCACCAGGATCAAAACGCTGGATGAAACGATCCACTGCATCATTTTGTTCCCTCCTCCATCTGCCGCAGCAGCTCATAAAGCTCGTCAATCTCTTCCTTGGAGATGGCCTGTCTGCGCGTCATGGCGCTGACCATCATGCTCAGGCTTCCCTGATAGACGCGGTCTAAAAAGGTCTCTGTTTCGGCAAGCGCCGCGTCCTCGCGGCGCACCGCGGGGGAAAAGGTGTTCTTCGTCCCCTCCGTGTCGCACGTCACAACGCCCTTGCCGACCATGCGCCGCAGCAGCGTCAGCGTCGTGCTGCGGCTCCAGCCCATGCTGGCCTCCAGCTGCTCGGTCAGCTCGCGGCCGGTCTGCGGCGCGCGCTCCCACAGGCATTCCATGATGTTCCATTCGGCGGGCGCAAGATCAAATTTTTCCATTTGCCGTCCTCCTTTTTCTGGATTTTGGTTACTGATGTAAACACAATGTAGCATAGTTGGTTACATTTGTCAACACTTTTTGAAAAATCTTTTTCCACGCCGTTCCGCCGCCCGTCCACGGAAGGTCTATTCGTTTTTTGAAGAAAGGCAAGCTCCCCGCATGGTTTTTTATCGCTTATGCCGATTGCCCATTCTCCGCCGCTGTGGTAAACTGGTTTTCAAACATTCTGCACCGCGTGGATCGAACCCGGCGGGTGGAAATGAAAAAGGAGAAACGAAAATGAAACAGAAGCTCAGCGGCCGCGACTACACCTACGTTGCCAGTATGCTCTTCGGTATGTTCTTCGGCGCCGGAAACCTCATCTTCCCCGTTCACATGGGTCAGATGGCCGGCGCAAACGTATGGCCCGCGGTCATAGGCTTCTGCGTAACGGGCGTCGGATTGCCGCTGCTCGGCGTAGCGGCGCTCGGCATCAGCCGCTCCGGCGGACTCTTTGAGCTCGGCAGCCGCGTGGGCAAGCCCTACTCGATGTTTTTCACCTGCCTGCTCTACCTGACCATCGGGCCGTTCTTCGCCATCCCCCGCTGCGCCACCACCTCCTTCACCGTGGGACTGGAGCAGGTGCTGCCGCAGGGCGGCAATACGCGGCTCTACCTGCTGGCGTTCTCCGCCGCCTTCTTCGCCGCGGCGCTGTTCTTCTCGCTCCGCCCGGGCAAGATCCTCGTCTGGGTCGGCAAGGTGCTCAACCCCTGCTTCCTGCTGTTCCTCGGCATTCTGGTCATCGTGGCGATGCTCCGCCCCGGCGCCGCCGTCGGCGCGGTCGTACCGGAGGGCGCTTACGCCTCTCAGCCTTTCTTCACCGGCTTCCTCGAGGGCTACAACACCATGGACGCGCTGGCAAGCCTTGCCTTCGGCATCGTGGTCGTGCAGGTTATCCGTGGCCTCGGCGTGACCGAGCCGGACGCCGTGGCGGGCAGCACTGTCCGCGCGGGCATTTTCAGCTGTCTGCTGATGGCTGCCATCTACGTCGCCGTCACCATCGTCGGCGTGCAGAGCCGCGGACTGTTCGAGACCTCGGAAAACGGCGGCATCGCCCTCGCGCAGATCGCGCAGCACTACCTCGGCTCCGTCGGCCTTCTGATCCTCGCCGCGACCGTGACGCTCGCCTGCCTCAAGACCTCCGTGGGCCTCATCACCAGCTGCGCGGAGACCTTCACGGGCCTCTTTCCCAAGGGTCCGACCTACCGCGTCTGGGCGGTGATCTTCAGCCTTGTCTCCCTGCTCTTCGCCAACTTCGGCCTGAGTTCCATCATCGGCTACTCCGTCCCCGTGCTGATGTTCCTCTATCCCCTCGCCATCACGCTGATCGCGCTCTCCCTTTTCGGGAAATTCTTCGCCTACGACCGCGCCGTCTTTGTCTGGACGACCGCGCTGACGCTCGTCGGCGCGCTCTACGACTTCGCCGCCGCGCTGCCCGCGCCGCTGCTCGCCGCCTGCCGGCTGGACGGCGTCCTCGCGGTGCTGCGGGAGACCCTGCCGCTGGCGAAGCTCGGGCTGTTCTGGGTTCTTCCCGCGCTGCTGGGACTCGTTATCGGTCTGATCCTCCACTTCGTCCGCGGCAAGGCAAACGACTGATCCTTTGCTCCTGACATTCCATGAAGAAACGGCTTGAGACACGCCATCGTGTCCCAAGCCGTTTTTCCGTTTTCTCTATCTTATTTTTTCTGCGGCTCCGCTGCGTCGGCTGTCTTCTCCGGCAGCTGCGAGAGAAGCACCGCCGTGAGCATCAGCGCGCAGCCGAGGTACTCCCGTCCGCTCATGCGCTCGTGCAGGATGATAGCCCCGCAGACCACGGCGAAGAAGGACTCCAGGCTCAGCAGCAGCGAGACGACCGTCGGGTCGCCGTCCTTCTGCGCGAGAATTTGCAGCGTGTAGCCGCCCGCGCTCGAGAGGATGCCGATGTAGAGGATGTAGAACGTACACTCGCCGAGCGCCGCGAAATCGACCGTTTCAAAGGTGAAGGCACAGACGGTGGAGAGGACCATCATCACCGCGAACTGCACGCAGGAGAGCGCGATGCCGTCCACCTTCTGCACATAATGGTCCACGCAGAGGATATGCCCCGTGAAGGCAAAGGCACACAGGAAAACGAGGAAGTCGCCGCGGCCGAAGCTCATCGCGCCCTCGCTGCCCGTGAAGCAAAGGAAGTAAAGACCGACCACCGCGATCAGAACGCAGAGAAACAGCCGTTTGTTTGCCTTTTTCCCGAGGAACATACCGGCAAGCGGCACGAGCACGATGTAGAGCGCCGTGATGAAGCCCGCCTTGCCCGCCGTGGTATCGGCAATGCCGAACTGCTGCAGGTTCGTGCCGAGCGTCAGAAAAATGCCGCACACGAGACCGCCCTCCAGCAGGTCCTTTTTCTGCTGCGGCGTGTATTTTTCCTCGTGCCGCACGCGCCGCAGGATGAGCACGAGCGCCCCCAGCACCAGCACGGCGGGGATCGAACGCGCCGCCGTGAAGGTAAAGCCGCCCACTTTTCCCGCGCCGAGGCTCTGTGCCACGAACGAGCTGCCCCAAATGAATGAAGTGATGAGCGGCAGGATCACTTGCTTTGTATTTCTCTTTTTCATAGCACTTGCCTGCCCCTTTCAAATGTGGTATAATTCTTAACGAAACAAGAATATCGCCTATCGTAGCAAAAAGCGCCGCGTTTGGCAAGTACCCCATGAAAATATTTTTTAATAGGAGCCTTTCCATGTATCTCTTCGATCTTGACGGCACGCTCATCGACTCCAACGGCATCTGGGCGGAGGTGGACCGCACCTTTCTCGCCCGCCGCGGCTACCCCTATACCAAGGAGTATTATGAGGGTGTGGCGCACACTATCTTTCCTCTCGCCGCCGTGTTCACCAAGGAATACTGCCATCTCTCCGAAAGCACGGATGAGATCATGGCGGAGTGGATGGAGCTGGCGAAGGACAACTACGCTCACGTCGCGCTCAAGCCCCATGTGCGCGAGTATCTGGAAAAGCTCCGCGCACAGGGCGAGCGTATGGCGGTCTTCACGAGCTGCGTCCCCGCACACTGCAAAACGGCGCTCGCCGTCCACGACCTGAACCGCTGCTTCGAGCGCGTCATTTTCGCGCAGGAGCTGGGCATGGACAAGAGCGACCCGGCCATTTTCGCCAAGGCGACGGAGCTGCTCGGCGTCACGCCGCAGGAGTGCATTTTCTTCGACGACTCGGTCAAGTCCTGCCGCAGCGCCAAGGCGAGCGGCATGACGGTCATCGGCGTGTACGATCCGTTTTTCGAGGGCACGAAGGACGAAATGCCGCTCGTCTGCGACCGCTTCATCCGCGACTTTGGTGAAATGCTGTAAAGCATAACTGCATTACAATCGTTGAAAAGAGCGAAGCACAGGAGATTTCTGTGCTTCGCTCCTTGTTATTTTTTGGTCATGTGGACGCCGGCGGTCTTGAGCATGAGCTTTTTCGTGCCCACCTGCTCGAACGCCACCTCGATGAGCGCGTCGCCGCCCATCGACGTGACCGAGATCACCATGCCGTCGCCGAAGGTCTTGTGGTTGACCTGATCGCCCGCGGAAAGCTGTAACGTCGGTTTGACCGCAGCCGGCTTCGCCGCGGCGCTGACCGCGGTCTTCGGGTGCGTCGGGCGCGCGACCGTGCCGGAAAAGCCGGTCGTCACCGAGCCGCCGCGGCTGCCGTAGCCGCTGCCAAAGCCCGAGCTTCGACCGAAGCTACCGTAGCCGTCGGCATAGTCCTCGTCGTAGCGGCTGCGCGGCTCCGCCGAGGGCTTCGAGAGCCAGTTGACGTTCTCGGCGGGGATCTCACTCAAAAAGCGCGAGGGCGCGTTCGGCGTCGTGCGGCCGAAGAGCATACGCTGCCGCGCGTTCGTCAGCGTCAGCTTTTCCTTGGCACGCGTCATGGCGACGTAGCAGAGGCGGCGTTCCTCCTCCAGCTCCTCCTCGTCGCCGACGGCGCGATTTCCCGGGAAAATGCCCTCCTCCATGCCGACGACATAGACGCAGGGAAATTCCAGTCCCTTGGCGCTGTGCATCGTCATGAGCGTCACGCAGTTGTCGGTCGAGGCGCTGTCAAGGTCGGTATAGAGCGCGATCTCGTTGAGGAAGCCCGCGAGCGTCGCGTCCTCCGGCTCGCCGTCGAGGAAGGCGAGGATGTTGGACTTGAGCTCCTGCACGTTCTCCAGCCGCCCGCGGCTCTCCATATCGCCCTTGTCCTCCAGCGCGCGGAGATAGCCGGACTGCCCGCACACGAGGTCGTAGAAGTCCGCAAGCTCCGTGTCTCCCGCCGCGTCGTGCAGCGCGTCGATCATGGCGGCGAATTTCTCCAGCCGCGCCGCGGCGGTCTTGAGCGCCGCGTACTCCCCCGCCGCGCGGAGGACCGTCATCATCGGCACGCCCTGCTCGGCGGCCAGCGCCTGCACACGCTCGACGCACGCATTGCCGATGCCGCGGGCGGGTGTATTGATGATGCGCCGCAGCCGCAGATCGTCCGCGGGATTGTTGATGAGCGCGAGGTAGGCCAGCATATCCTTGACCTCGGCGCGGTCAAAGAATTTCATGCCGCCGACGACCTGATACGGGATGCCGTTGCGCTTGAGCGCGTATTCCAGCGCGTTCGACTGCGCGTTCATGCGGTAGAGCACCGCGTTGTCGCGCCAGCTCTTGCCGCGGTTGAAGTCCGTCATCATGCCGGAGACGACAAAGTTCGCCTCGTCCTGCTCGTTGAACACGGTCTTGATGGTCACCTTTTCACCGCTGCCCGCGTCGGTCCAGAGCGTCTTGCCCTTGCGCCCGACGTTGTTCTTAATGACGGCGTTCGCCGCGTCGAGGATGTTCTGCGTGGAACGGTAGTTCTGCTCGAGACGGATCGTGCGCGTACCCTTGTATTCCTTTTCAAAATTCAGGATGTTGGAGATGTCCGCGCCGCGGAAGCGATAGATGCTCTGGTCGTCGTCGCCGACCACGCAGATGTTGCGATGGCCGTCCGCAAGCAGCCGCACCAGCTCGTACTGCATCCGGTTCGTGTCCTGATACTCGTCGATGAGGATGTAGCGGAATTTGCGCTGGTAGTACGCTCGTACATCCGGCTCGTTTTGCAGCAGGCGCACCGTGTGGAGAATGAGGTCGTCGAAGTCCAGCGCGTTCGCCTCGCAGAGGATGCGGTCATAGCGCTCGTAAATTTTGGCGACGCGCTCGCGCTTCCAGTCGCCGCTGCCCGCCCACTTCTTCGAGAAGTCCTGCGGCGAGAGCAGCTCGTCCTTCGCCTTGGAGATGACCGCGAGCACCTCGCGCGGAGAAAAGGTCTTTTCGTCCAGATCCATCTCCTTGAGAATATCCTTCACCACGCGCTTGCAGTCGTCGGTATCGTAGATGGTAAAGTCGTTGGAGAAGCCGAGCTTATCAATGTCGCGGCGCAGAATGCGCACGCAGGCCGAATGGAAGGTCAGCGCCCAGATGTCGCCCGCGCCCGAGATGCCGAACGCCTCCAGGCGCTCGCGCAGCTCCTTCGCCGCCTTGTTCGTAAAGGTCACGGCGAGCACCTGCCACGGCGCCGGTGGCTCCACCGCGCAGAGCTGCCGCATCCGGCGGCGCTCGTCTGCGGTCGGCTGAGCGGGGTAATTCTCAAGGAAAGCGAGATCGTCCTCCGACGCACCGGCGGGGACCTCGCCGCAGTCGCTCCCGCGGCCATAGGTCAAAAGATTTGCGATGCGGTTGATGAGCACGGTCGTCTTGCCGCTGCCCGCGCCTGCGAGCAGCAGCAGAGGTCCCTCCGTCGTCAGGACGCCGCGCCGCTGCTCCGGATTCAGCTTTGCAAAATCCCGCGCAATGCACGCGCGGCGCGCCGCGCAGAAGCGGGAAGAAAAATCACTCATGCGTTCCACCTGTTTTCTCAAAATTCTCCTTGATTCTACCGCATCTCCCCTCCCCGGTCAACCGTTTTTCCC
>ERZ1504996.623-NODE-623-length-10005-cov-3.808844_pt1 | contig 10005 bp, 8 predicted proteins | sample MGYA00572424_ERZ1504996 | MGnify/ENA primary metagenome ERZ1504996 (study PRJEB39906, sample SAMEA3182051) | gut metagenome | biome: human; feature: gut; material: Stool; isolation source: human stools | place: Canada | collected 2012-03-07 ...
GGTAAAGCGATGGATATGATGCAGACCGCTCAATTGCTAGGTTTCGATACTAAGGTTGTAGGTTGCACAAACGATTATGAGAAGACAGCTAACTCTGACGTTGTAGTTATCACTTCTGGTATTCCTCGTAAACCGGGTATGACTCGCGAAGAACTGATCGGTGTTAACGCTGGTATCGTTAAGAGCGTAGCTCAAAACATCTTGAAATACTCTCCGAACGCAATCTTGGTAGTTATCTCTAACCCGATGGATACAATGACTTATTTGTCATTGAAGTCTTTAGGCTTGCCGAAGAACCGTATCATCGGTATGGGTGGTGCTTTGGATAGCTCTCGTTTCAAATATTTCTTGTCTCAGGCTCTAGGCTGTAACGCTAACGAGGTTGAGGGTATGGTAATCGGTGGTCACGGTGACACTACAATAATTCCGTTGGCGCGCTTGGCTACTTACAAAGGTATTCCTGTTAGCAAATTGTTAAGCGCAGAGAAATTGCAAGAGGTTGTTGCTTCCACAATGGTTGGTGGCGCTACATTAACTAAATTGTTAGGTACTTCCGCTTGGTACGCACCGGGTGCTGCTGGAGCATTCGTTGTTGAGTCTATCATCCACAACCAAGGCAAGATGGTTCCTTGCTCTGTTTACTTGGAAGGTGAGTACGGAGAATCTGATCTTTGCATCGGTGTTCCTGTTATCCTTGGCAAGAACGGTATCGAGAAGATCGTTGAGTTGGAATTGACAGCTGAGGAGAAAGAGTTGTTCGCTAAGAGCGCTGCCGCTGTTCATAAGACTAACGAGGCTTTGAAAGAAGTGGGTGCACTTTAATTTGAATTTCTATTAAAGCGATAAAAGAGGCTGATCCTTCGGGGTTAGCCTCTTTCTTTTTATGTGGATACGGATAGTTACGACGGAATGAAGATAATATTCGTGTTCTTTAGCCACTGAAGATACATACGGAACAGAATATCCGGGATAAAATAAATATTATCTTCTTCAGTCAGCAAATCCAATTCCATCAGTTTACGGGCAGCCGCTTGGACTGCACTGCTGGAGACCAATGAATATTTACGAATGAAACCGGCACTCATAATCTTCTCCGCCTTACCTGCTGAGGCTATGGCATACAGCAATTCTTTCTGACGTTCGGGAATTCTGGACAATAGTTGGCGATATCCATCGCCTGCCTCTTCCAAAACTCCATCAACTGTCTGCCGTAATATATCCAACGTACAACTACTGCCTATAGGGATATTTATAAAAGCTTCATGAAAAGTTTTCTGCATATAATATGTATTCCCCTCAAACAAACGATATATAACCAATACATCTTCCTCACGAATAGCCCGTTCATACACATCAAACCAATGACAGACAAAAGGTATGTATTCTTCAGCGACGATAGGATACAATTCCAAAATCGATGTACTGTTATAGAATGGACGAGCGGAAGAGAGGAACATCTCCGTTACCAAATGACACCCACTGCCTGAAAAGATAAAATGCACATTAGATAAATGCTGAATATGGGAGCGCAATAAAGCTTCAATATTTTTTTCAGGGTATTTGGAAATCTGCTGAAATTCATCAAAAGCCACGATACAGGGTTTGTCTGCCTTTTTCAGACATACATGCATATAATTTAGCAACAAGCAAAGAAACCCCACCAAGCAGATCACGGGAAATACTGACCTTGGCACAGCCAAGCAAGTCTATGCGAATCACAAAACAGGTCCCACTATCCGGCGAAGCTTGGCCATCTGATCGTCCGGGATGAAGGCCACGGGACGTATGCCGCCTCGCCTCTCTCCGGCGATGTTCACCATGAAACGTTTGATGTATGGAAGGTGCACGATCTCCTTTCTACGTAAGGTATTGGTACAGCGGATGAAAACTATGGAGCGGAACAGGATTCGTTCTACCCACTTCCGCTTGCCTGCAGCAGTGAGGCTCATCTCCTTTTGGGAAGCGACATAGACCTCATAATCCTTCTCCCCTTCCGGCTGGCTCGCCACACGTTTCTCCAATCTGTCGACGCAAAGTTTCTCCGAAATTTTGATAAAATAGAAGGTTCTCGTTATTAATATAGGTATAAGGGATTTCCTCCCGACCACTAAACCGCTTGAATGAATTCAAGGCATCTTGATAACTCTTCGCCGTAGAATGATGTCCTCCCTCACATAACTCGGTTATGTACGTCCGCATACAAAATCGTTCTTTCCCATACTCATCACATTTACTTAAATTTAAACGCTAGCAAATGTAATACAGAACGTACTTATTAAATGCGCAAAAAAGATGTATCGCAGAATTACATCCCAAACCGGTAATCACTACTTCAACTTTCCAGCCTCATTCAATACTTTCAGGAAGTTGCTCCAAGCTTTCTCTATCTTTTGCATGTTTTCGTCCCTTTCCTCTTGGTTACTTACCTCATTTTGTAGAACATCTACAACAGGATATCCATCATATAAATAATATCTCTGATAATCCCCTAATAAGACTGGGGCATTATAGATAACGGAACTTATCGAAGAGATACTGCCTACCGTGAAGTGACCGTTTCCAGCTATCCGGAATTCAACCTTCTCATTGCCTCGCACGTCTTGCTTGATAGAAATATTCTTCTCGAAAACGATTTCTTTTGTAACTGAATTAAAAGATTTGATATCATCCGGGACTTTGATCACTTGTCCGGTAGTAGCCGTATCAAAATTTTCCTCATCATTATCGCAAGCGCAATAACCGATGAGAAATACAGACATGATAAGATATAATAAAAATGACTTTTTCATATTAAACCTCCTTTATTGGATTTCATTGTGTGTTGTCTTATTAGTAAGACACTTAAAAAGAGACAAATGCTGCACGTTTACCATTATTTAACAAACATTATTAACCAAACCGTCCTTCCATTACATAAAAAAGCCGGAGGAAATGATTTCCTTCGGCTTTTACCTATCGTTTGTTATTGGTATTTATTTGACAATACCTAATTTAGACTCACCAACGAAATCTATAATATGTTGGATCTCCTTACTCATCGGAACCTGATCCTTGATCATTAACAAGGCATCCGTAAGGCTGCTGTTTCCTTGGAAGATGATCCGGTACGCATGACTGATGTGCTTGATAACCTTTTCACTGAATCCCTCATGAGACATGATGAAAGAGTTCACGCCATAATACGTGGTAGGCTCTTGAGCCGCTACGATAAAAGGAGGTATATCCTTACGGAAACGACAGCCGGTTTGAATCATCGCCCAAGCCCCAACCCGGGATCCTTGGCTCATCAATACATTGCCTCCGAAGATCACATAATCTTCCAAGATACAATTTCCGGAAATCTTACTACCATAGCCGAATACACTACAGTTTCCGATCTGCGTATCATGAGAAACATGTACCCCCTCATGCAAGAAATTACCATTACCGATACTAGTACGTCCTTCCGCTGTCGAGGAACGGTTAATCACCACATTCTCACGAATCACGTTGTCATCTCCGATTACGGCGATCGTATCACCTCCCTTATAAAAGAAATCCTGAGGCTCAGCAGCGATAACAGCCCCGTTAAATACACGGTTGCGATTTCCCATGCGTGTACCGCTCATCAAGCTGGCATGAGGCATGATCTCGCAATCATCCCCGATCTCCACGTTCTTATCAATGTACGCAAAAGGATGAATCGTAACGTTCTTCCCGATCTTTGCGCTTGAATCTACATATGCTAATGGACTAATCATAACTTTACTACATTTAAGGTTATTATTCTCTACCACCACCGATGGCACTGTATAAACTGACAACCGCTTGCATACGCTGCACATTGTCGGACACTTCCGTCAACTGGGCACTCAAAAGACTCTGCTGGGCGGAAAGGATTTCCAAATAAGTAGATTGAGCCGACTGGAACAAGGCACTGGTATAAGCCACCGCTTTCTCTAGCTGCTCGATCTGCGCTCTGTCTTGCACAAGCTTCTTGCTCGTGGCATCATACTCATGTAAAGCATCACTCACCTCCTTACCAGCTTCCAGAATTGTCTGCTGATAATTCATTTGAGCGATCTTCTCTTCTGCCTTCGATACCTTCAAGTTAGCGACCAACTTACCATTGTTGAAGATCGGTTGGGCCAACGAAGCCAAAGCTTGAAACATGAATTGACCCGGATTAGCGACCTGTATGCCTGAACCGTTCGTCCAACCAGCCGTAGCCGTGATATTCAATCCCGGATAAAAAGCGGCACGGGCTTGGTTCGTCGTATAATAAGCACTGGCAAGTGTCATCTCCGCGATCTTTACGTCCGGACGATTCTCCAACAATTGCAAAGGCACACCAACCATGATATCCTCCGGCATTACTTGTTCCTCCAAAGTACCCCGATCAATCTGTTGAGGGGCCTTAGCCAATAACACGGACAATGAGTTTTCCACGCTACGCACCTGGCTCTCCAGCTCGATCAACGAGCCGGAAACCTGATGGTAAGCGGCACGCATTTGCGTCACGGCAGCCTCGGTAGCCATACCCGCTATCTTCATAGCCTCCATGACACGAATATTCTCTTTATAGATATCAACCGTCTTAGCGGTAATTTCCACCTGCCGATCAAGCATCAACAAGGTATAATAAGTATTCGCTATACCACCGATCAATTGAGAGCGCACGGCCTGTCTTGAATACTGGCTCTGTAAGTAGGAGGCTTTTTGGCCACGGCTCGCGTTCAAGAGCTTTCCGAATAGGTCAACCTCCCAGCTAGCGGCCGCAGGAGCCGTGTAAGCTTTTACATACCCACTGCTTTCCATCTTCGTAATCGTACCTTGGGGAGCAAGGTTTATAGAAGGCAAGAAAGACAGACGGGCAGAAGTCAACAATACTTTCGCTTCCTCTACCCGAAGAACAGCTGCCTGCATATCTACGTTATTAGCTAATCCCTCCTCAATTAACGCCTGTAACTTCGGATCACGAAAAACTTCCTTCCAAGGAAGGTTTCCCATATTGGTCGTATCCGCGGAGGCTAATGTATCAGTCTCGGAAACCGGATCACGATAAATTCCCGTCGCATCGATGGAATCCGGACGCTCGTATGCCTTATAGATATGGCAACTGCTTAACAAAGCAGTCGCACATACCATATATATAATCTGTTTCTTCATTGTCATCTCTTATTTTGTTTTTGCGTACTGTTCTATTTCCGTATTCATATCGCTGTTATCCAAATCTTCCCATTCGATCGGCTTGAATTTCTCCTGTAAGTACTGGAATACCACGAACAAAACCGGAACAATAAAGATCTGGAAGATCATACCGATGAACATACCGCCGATAGCCGCTGTACCCAATGTACGGTTACCGTGCGCTCCTACTCCGAATGCGAACATCATAGGCAACAATCCGACCACCATCGCCAATGAGGTCATCAAGATCGGACGCAAACGGGCGGCGGCTCCTAACACGGCAGCCCATGTGATACTCATACCCATACGACGACGTTCCAAAGCGAACTCTACGATCAAGATAGCGTTCTTCGCCAACAAACCTACCAACATGATCAAGGCGATCTGCATATAGATATTGTTAGACATGGTTCCTACGATCATCTTCAACGCCGGGATATTTCCCAAAGCGGCCCAACCTTGGACGAACAAGAAGCTACCCATCAAACCGAACGGCACGGAGAGCAATACGGACAAAGGAAGGATGTAACTCTCATACTGCGCACTCAACAGCAAGTAAACGAATACGAAACACAGCAAGAAGATCAAAGCCGTCGTACTACCACTCGTACTTGCTTCCTCACGCGCCATACCTCCTAACTCATAACCAAAGCCTGCCGGAAGCGTTACCTTAGCCACCTCGTCAATCGCCTTCAACGCCTGACCACTGGTATAACCATCCGCCGGAGCAACCATCACCTTGATAGAAGTGTACATATTGAAACGACTGATGATATCCGGGCCGTACACCTTCTTCATCGTAATGAACTGGGAAATCGGAGCCATATCGTTACCACTCTTTACCTTGATGTTTTTCAAAGATTCCATATTCTTACGCAAATCAGGATCCGCCTGCACCATTACACGGTACATCTTACCGAAGCGGTTAAAGTTAGAGGCATACAAACCGCCATAATATCCTTGCAAGGTAGACAAGATATCAGCTGGACTAATACCGGCTTTCTTACAGGCGGCAGCGTCGATATCGATCTCATATTGCGGGAAGTTCGGGTTAAACGTAGATTGAGCGGACTTGATCTCCGGACGTGCCGTCAGAGCGGCCATATATTCCTTGGAGATATCAAAGAAACGATCCAACTCACCACCGGTCTTATCCTGCATATTCAACTCGATATCACTAGACGCTGAGTAACCGGGGATCATAGGAGGCGTAAAGAACAATACTTGAGCGTCCTTTACGATCTTTTGGGCACGCATGAACAAGCTACCATATACGATATCGGAATTTTGCATCATAGAACGCTCCTCCCAATCTTTCAGCTTGATGATGAATGAACCGTAAGAAGGCCCCTGACCACCGATGAAACTAAAACCGACAACCGCCGTACGAGACTCAACGGCCGGATCGGCAGCGATCAAGCTATCCACCTTATTCATTACCTCAAAGGTACGCTCCTGAGAAGTTCCCGGGGGTAACGTAACGGCACCCATAATCGTACCCGTGTCCTCGTTCGGCACCATACCCGTAGGAGTAACCTGCATCAAGAACACCAATAACGCAATACATGCGGCAACAATACCGAATGAAAGCCATTTCTTCTGGATGAAGAATACGATACTTTTCTTGTATTTAGCCAACAAAGAATCATAAGCCGCATTAAACGAAGTATGGAATCGGGAAACGAAGGTCGTTTTCTTTTCCTTATGTTCCGTATCGTGTGGTTTCAGGAATATCGCACACAAGGCGGGACTCAATGTCAAGGCGTTCAAAGCGGACAAACCAATAGCGATCGCCATCGTCAGACCAAACTGGCGATAGAACGTACCGGCCGTACCTCCCATGAAACTTACGGGAATAAACACGGACATCATGACCAACGTAATGGAGACGATAGCGCCACCCAACTCACTCATGGCATCGATAGAAGCGAGTTTCGCCGACTTGTACCCTTGGTCCAACTTGGCATGGACACCCTCGACGACGACGATCGCATCATCGACCACAATCGCGATGGCAAGCACCATAGCACAAAGAGTCAACAAGTTGATACTAAATCCGATCAAGGATAACATAAAGAAGGTACCGATCAAGGCAACCGGAATAGCGATAGCCGGAATCAACGTAGAACGCAAATCCTGCAAGAACACATATACCACGATAAACACCAATACGAACGCCTCCAACAAAGTCTTGATTACCTCATGGATAGAAGCGAACAAGAAGTCATTGGCATTCATGGAAATATTCACCTTCATTCCGGGAGGCATTGTCAACTGAGTTTCCTCCAGCAAGGTTTCAATGTTACTAATTGTTTCCGTAGCGTTGGTTCCCGGCATCTGGTAAACGATACAGGTAACGGCGTCGTGACCATTTACACGGTTGATAAAGTTGTAAGTCAAACGCCCCAACTCGATATCAGCGATATCTTTCAAACGCAAGACCTCACCATCCGGCAAAGCCTTTACAACAATCTGCTCAAACTCATTAACCTCTTGCAAACGTCCTTTGTAGCGAATCGTATATTGAAAGGACTGATTACCCCTTTCGCCAAACGAACCCGGAGCCGCCTCTACGTTTTGTTCAGACAAAGCTACGGTCACATCGCTCGGACTTAATTTATATTGAGCCATCACATCCGGCTTCAACCAAATACGCATGGAGTAATCCGTACCCAACACGTTCGCGTCACCTACACCATGTACACGCTGCACTTCCGGAATCAAGTTAATCTTCGCGTAATTCTCCAAAAACTCAGAGTCATAACGATCGTCCTCGGCAAATACAGAAAATACCAACAACATAGAGTTCTGGCGTTTCTGGGTAGTCACACCAATCTGCGTTACCTCGGCAGGCAACAAACCTTGAGCCATAGACACACGGTTCTGCACGTTTACAGCCGCCATATCCGGGTCTGTTCCCTGCGTAAAATAAATGGAAATTTCCGCGGAACCGTTATTCGAGGCGGTAGAACTCATGTACATCATGTTCTCAACACCATTGATCTGGTCCTCCAAAGGCGCAATCACACTATTCAATACGGTTTGCGCGTTAGCACCCGTATAAGTGGCTCTCACCGATACGGTTGGAGGGGCGATATCCGGATATTGGGTAACCGGCAAGGAAATCAAGCCTAGGAAACCCAAGATGACAATCAAGATGGAAATCACCGTGGAGAGCACCGGGCGGTTTATAAATCTATCTAATTTCATGTTTTTCGTTTTTACTCGACAAAAGCGAATATTTGTCTTATTCTATGATTACATATTAATTAAAAGCGGTCTGCAAATTACCGTCATGCTGGTCTTTCAAGGCCTGATCGTACTTTGCTTTTTGTTGCTCACGAGTAATCGGCTGGATCTCTTGACCGTCTTTCAAGATCTGTACGCCTTCCACGACAATCTTATCGCCAGACTTCAAGCCATTTGTTACTAAATAGTTCTTACCATCATCCAAATTGGAAACCTTGATCTCCGTATTCTTCACCGTATTATCAGACTGCAATACAAATACGAACTTCTTATCCTGGATCTCCACGGTAGCCGATTGAGGGATCGTAATGATATCGTTCATCGTATACGGGAAGATAATATTACCGGTACCACCGCTTCGTAAGACATTTCCCTCGTTAGAGAAAATAGCACGCATGCTTACAGAACCGGTAGATTGATCGATAACACCGCTCACGGCATCAATCTTACCCTCATGATGGTACGTAGAGCCATCCGCCAATTGCAGTCTTACGGCCGGCATCTTCTCTAATTGCTCTTTCAAGGTACCACCGGCTTTCGTCAATGCCAATAACTCCTTTTCCGTCATAGAGAAATACACATACATATCACCGATCTCAGATACGGTAGTCAGCGGTTGAGCGATCGAAGCGCTTACCAAGCTACCTACACGATACGGGAATGTACCGACAACACCGTTCGAGGGACTTGTAACCGTACAGAAAGATAAGTTCTGGTTAGCGCTCACCAATTGAGCCTCTGCCTGCGCCAAGCTCGCTTTTGCCGACATCAGCTGGTTCACGGCTGTTTGATACTCGAAATCACTGATGATTTTCTGATCAAACAAAGTCTTCTTATTCCTCTCGGTCAATGTTAAAGTGCTTACGTTTGCCTTCGCCATCTCGACCGCGGCCTTAGCCTGACCTACCGCAGCAGCGTACTGCGTAGGATCAATTTGGAACAACGCCTGTCCTTTACGAACCGTAGCTCCCTCATCCACACATAATTTCACGATAAATCCAGAAACTTGAGGACGGACTTCGATATCCTGCGTACCTTTGATGGTAGCCGGATAGGATGTTGTTTGGTCGCTAGTCGTTGAATTGACCGCCATCACAGCGAACTCAGCATCCCCTAATTTCATACCACTCTGACTGTTTCCACAGGCAGTTAATAAAGACATACCAACCGCAAACAATGCGATCTGCCTTAACTGAGTAATCGTAATTTTCAGCATTCGTTTATCCATATTTGTATATAATTATATATTCAAGGCTGTTTTTCAGTTACCTTCTCTTTCTAACCCAAGTGGAGATCTTTTACATCTATTCACACAATAGGGTCTTTACTCGCTGTTTCATCCTACAAATGTAGAAACTTTTTACACGATTTTCTGTTTCCTACTTATCTTTTTCACCTAAATTAATAGCACTTAGAAGGAAGCACCTGTTGAAATACATCTATTTTGGTTTCAAACGAAAATAAAATTGTTTTTTTCAACAATATATTTTACATTTGTGTCCACACACAATAAACAAATATTATACATTATGGAACCTAAATTTATAACATCAGAAGTATTCAGTACCGCACGGAAGGGAACGAAGA
>ERZ1504996.627-NODE-627-length-9963-cov-3.763222_pt1 | contig 9963 bp, 6 predicted proteins | sample MGYA00572424_ERZ1504996 | MGnify/ENA primary metagenome ERZ1504996 (study PRJEB39906, sample SAMEA3182051) | gut metagenome | biome: human; feature: gut; material: Stool; isolation source: human stools | place: Canada | collected 2012-03-07 ...
ATACGAGGTGAAAGATGTCAGTGCCGTGCAGTCAGAGAAAGCCTCGGCTCCGATGCTTTCTACTTTTGAGCCCGACGAATATGTCTTCAACGCCGAGCAACCAGAGAAAGCCCTTTGGCCGATGGTTGTTATACCATTACCGCAGGCAAATTCTTGCAGATTTGAACACCCATAGAACTCGTTGTCATAAATCTTGGTCTCGGCATTTGTGATAGTAACCGAGCGCAGCGAGGTGTTGCGATAGAACGGCGAGTAACTATAAGATAGTTTTCGACCAATATAGACTTCGTCGAGCTTGCAACTGCTAAATAGGGGTGAGGAGTCATTACTGCCTAAGCTAAGAGTCGATTCGCCCTCTTCAATCGTTACATCTCCTAAATTTGAGCAACCATCAAATACACAATTACTTATTGAATTAATATTATTGGGAATTACTATGGATGCTAATGACTTGCACCCACTAAATAAACTAATGGGTAATGTGTTAATCCCTTTACCAATGGTGACATTTGTTAAGGAACTACACCCACTAAAAGTAGAACTCCCCAGAGATGTTATATTGTCAGGTATGATTATTTCCGGCAAAGAAGTGTTATTTTTAAAGGCACTACTGTATATCTTTGTGACTTGTGCGCCAATTTTGACTGAACTTAGATTTGCGCAATTTTCGAAACAAGACTCACCTATAATACTATCAATATTAAGCGTGGCAGTTTCTAAGGAAGAGCAATTGTAAAAAGCTGCATAACCCACATTGCCTTTGTTTGATATATCAGCGGTTTTTAAATTCTTACAGTTGTTAAAAGCACTCCGACCAATGTACCCACTATTGCTTGCAACGACGGATTTAAGTGCGTCACAATCGTAAAATGCTTTTTCGCCAATGTAACCGATATTGCTTGCTGTGACGGATTCGAGTGCATCACAATTGTAAAAAGCTTCCTCGCCCACATAACCTTTGTTTGATAAATCAGCGGTTTTTAAGCTTTTACATTCATAAAAAGCGCCCTTACCGATTGAGCCGTTATTGCCTGCGACTACGGTCTCAAGTGCATCACAACAGTAAAAAGCATTTTCGCCAATGTTACCGCTGTTGCTTATTTTTAAACTCGTTATTTTAGGATTCTTATAAAAAGAATAAGGGTTAACATTTAAAACCTTTAGTTGTATATTGCGATTGTTTACTATGCTGTCAATCACGATTTCGGTCGAACTTGGGGCGTAATTGCAATCAATCACATCGCATGTGCGCTCAGACGGGCTAACAGGGATATATACAACATTGTCAACTTCAAATCGTGAGCTCAGGAATGGATACACTTTTTGATTTGATAGCCTAAATTCATTATTCGATACATAATTTACTGATGCCTTTACTTCCTTATCGCCATTCGGACATGTATTACATAACCAAATTACTTTAGGAATCGTATAAGTATAACTAGAACCTTCAGCCGTTTTTTTATATGAAAAGGCATTATAGCCAATGGCTTTTACTCCTGTGGCGATAGTTAGACTGCACAAATTTGTAAATCCGTAAAATGCATAATCACAGATTCTATTTGTTTTGTATTTCTTATCGTTGTAAGTCACTATCTCGGGAATAGTGATTCGAGATAGTCCAATGGTATAGTTGCAATCGATAATGTCGCAGGCGAATTCCGATTGGCTGAGTGGGACGTAAACTATACTGGCAACCTCAAAACGTGAACTCAGCAATGGATATACTACTTGATTTGTTAGTCCGAACTCGTTGTTTGACACATAATTTACTGATGCCTTTACTTCCTTATCGCCAATCGGACATGTATTACATAACCAAATTACTTTAGGAATCGTATAAGCATAATATTTAGTATAGTCCTCATCCCTAATATATTCATATTTATATGAAAAAGCTCCTTTCCCAATTTTTTCTACACCTGAGCCGATAGTTATACTGCACATATTCGTACATTTGTAAAATGCAAGTTCTTTGATAGTAGTGACCGAATTAGGAATGGTTACACTATGTAAGTTAGAACAATCCTCAAATGCACTCTTCCCGATAGTAGTGACCGAATTGGGAATGGTTACACTATGTAAGTTAGAACAATCCTCAAATGCATAATCTCCGATAGTAGTGACGGAATATGTATCGCCATTGTAACTTACTGATGCGGGGATGTTGACAACGCCGGAATAGGATGCGCGATATTTCTCTTTGAAAGTAACTGATACTTCTTTGTTGGCTTCGCTACTAATATTGTAGTAGATACCGTCGACCTCGAAATCGTATGCCGAGGCCGATATGAGTGTGCATAGCATCGCCACGAACACCCATAGTTTTTTAGTGATGAGTTTCATTTTGATTTTCGTTTTGATTTTACTTTGTGATTTTTGTTTACAGTAGATAGAAAAACTTCAACGAACTCCTTGATTGCATCCAACGAAAATTGACCAGCTATTTTTACTTTATCCGTTAAATCAATCCTATATTGCTTGGTTTCTTCATCGTATGTCAAGTCGTTATGGCAGAAACTATGTCTAAGTTGGCAAAAAACAGATAAAGCAAAACTGGAGGATGGTACATATAAAGTATCGCAAGGAAATGATTGAGGAACTTCATTTTTCTCACCTCTCTTTGGTTTGATGCAGGTAAGTTTGGTTAAATGCCTTATTCCTTTTTTCCAATTTATAAAGTGAGGTTTAAGCTTCTTAGATTGTTCTACCCAAATAGAAAGACCATGGAAAAATCGGAGTCCATCTTCAGGTATATTGCTTAGCGGTAGACTTGATATAGCTTCTTTGGTCATTTCTCCTTGAATGTTAGATTGTAATATTCGACAACATGCATCGAACCGTTTTCAAGTTCCTCGACCAATGCCATCGTTTTGACATACGGAATGTCTTTGCTGTTATCCACATCGTCAACCCAACGATGAAAATAACCCTCTCGTTCTTTACTCAACTCCTCCATCTCGGCTTCTTCGCCTGGAGTTGCATCAGGGTCGAATTCGTAATGCATAAGTTTGAACGTCACTTTACGCAGTGAATTACACATAGTTTTTAACATGCCGCCGGACTCCCCTCGTTGGCGTTGATTGGTTTATAAAGAAAAAGCGTGAGAGCCGTACTTGTTGCTCGTTCCACTTTCCGAGGCTCTGGTATTGCCCATCTTCGTTGAACGAGCAAACCTGCAGAAGCCTCACGCAGAATATGTGTATATACCAATAGCTGACGCTCTCGCGCCCACCAATGGTGGAATATACATACCCACATAGACATCTACCGTTTGCTACATTCTTGACGAAGATTGAAATTTACCAGATTTCGGAAAGTCAAGAAAGAGCGTCGAGTAAACGCTTTTTATTATGTCTTTGCGGAGCAAAATGCTCCGCGATAATTGCCGTCCCACCCGCTTAGTCCCAGGCCGGGGCTTCTGCGAGGCGGTCTGCGATTGCAAAGTTAATAAATTTTATTAGATTATTGACTAAATGTGTTGAAAAACATAAGAGTGATTCAAGTTTCGCAAGTATGCTTGCTCACTGTTAGTAGTCTTTTGGTTATAGGTTATGGTTTGATAAATGCAAATCGAGCGCCATGCTCCTAACGATGCTGTTTATTGTACATCTTTTTTGTATCCTAATGGGATTGGATAAATGTTTCGCCTACCCTATGGCTTGTCTCGGAGAGCCAAGCTCCTATAATGGCATCGCCTACCCGGACGCAGCACGGCGCAATGTTGCTAACTTAACGGTTAAAACCATTTTATCAAACCACCCACTGTAGGGTCGCGGCATGCCGCGACCGGGTGCCAAAAACATTTACCCCTTGGTTGATAAGGGAATAGCTTCGCCTGCCCGGTCGCGGCATGCCGCGACCCTACAATAGACGGATGTACTTTTGGCCTTAAGTCAGCGATATTATGCCTTTCCGCAACCCTATTGGGGACTGCATAAAACAAAGACAAAAAGGCTTTTTTGTACTTTTTGCCTTTTTGTCTTTATGTTTTTAATATGTCGGGCGAGGAGGGCTTATTTGATGTTGAAGGGTTTTTCGCTGACGTAGAAACGGTAGTTGCGGATGGCGCCGGGGACTTCGGCTTCCATGCGCGGGAGGTATTGGATGGCTCCGACGTTTTGAACCGAGCCAAGGTCAATCACTACCACGTGGGGGAAGGGGGTGCCTTTGACGGTGCTCCAGTAGGTCGATTCTTGAAGGTCGAACATCTTGTCGGCCGAGCGGTTGACGCCGTCAACGTCCTCGCTGTCGGCATATACCACCGTCCATGGTTCGCGCACGAGGCGCTGGCCCTTGTCGTTGACAACGTAGAACTCGGCAATGGCGGCATTGTCGCCACCGTTGACTGCATCGACTGCCTCGAGGGCTATGTAGCGGCCACGGACGGGTTTGGCCAGCGATGCCTCCTGCCAACCGTTGCCGCCCTTGAAGCTGCCTGTCAGGGCCGGCTTGAGGCCGCCCAGGTCGAGGGTCTGGCCTTCGACGCGGTGGGTGAGGGGCTTGGTGACGAGCAGGTTGTCGAGCAGCGGTTCGCGCAGGCCGGCGACCTTGGTGTCGCGTGGGCCGAGGATGTCGAAAACGAGGATTTCGTTTTCGCCTTTCTTGAGCCAGCAGCCGGGCATGTAGAGGGTCTGCTGCGGACCGATTTCCCAGATGCGGCCCATGGGGTGGCCGTTGACATATACGAGGCCTTTGCCCCAGGTAGAGAAGTCGAGGAAGGTGTCGCCCACCTTGTTGACATTGAAGGTGCCGCGATATACGCCGCGAGGCATTCGGCCGTCGGCACCGGGGGTGAAGGCACCCGTAGGCATGAACTCGCCAATAGCGGTATAGGTGTCGTAGGTGTCTTCGATATTGTAGACCTTCCAGTCTTTGAGCTTGCAGGTGAAGTTGTGCTTGCCGCGTGGCTCGGTGACTGTTACCTCGCCGACGATGCCTTTGAAGTCCTTGATGGCGCGGCCGAAGTTGATGCGGCCCATGGCCTCGACGAGGATGTCGAGCCTGGCACCTTCTTTGACGGCGGGGAGGGTGAGCTCTTTCTCGCCGAGGCGGCGGTCGAGCTTGCCGATGTATTTATCGTCGACAAATACCTGGGCGAAGTCGTGGGCGTCGCTGACCGTGAGCGTGCTGCCGGCTGTGAGGGCGGGCAGGGTGGTACGGTAGAGGATTGAGCCGAAGCCCTGGTCGTATTCTTCCATGGTCTTAAGCTCGGCGTCTTCCTTGGGCTCGGGCAGGTTGGCAAAGAGGGGTGCCACCTCGGTGAGGGTGAACTCGGGCACTGTGACGGCCTTGATAGAGGCCGGGATGGCCGGAAGTTTCTTGCCGTCGTAGTATTTGGCGAGGGTCTTGCGCAGGGCGTGGTATTTGGGTGTGAGCTGGCCCGACTCAGAGATGGGGGCGTCGTAGTCGTAGCTGGTCACGTCGGGGGCGAAGCCGGGCGAGTTGGCACCGGCCCAGTGGCCCCAGTTGGTGCCACCGTGGGTCATGTAGAGGCTGAACGAGATGCCCTTCGACAGCATTTCGTCGATGCCGGCAATCATGTCGGCAGCGGGGCGTGTCTCGTGGTTGGCACCCCACTTGTCGAACCATCCGCTCCAGAACTCCGAGCACATCAGCGGGCTGTCGGGACGCACCTGTTTGAGTTTGGCAAACTGCTGGTCGATGTTGGCGCCGGTGCCGAAGTTCATGGTCCAAATTAGGTCGTCGAGGGCGTTGTTGAGGAAGTTCGACGACCAGTCGCACTGGAAGAGCGTCACCTTGTCGCCGAAGTTGCGGCGGAGCATGTCGCGGATGTTGGCTACATACTCCTTGTCGATGCCGTAGGAGCCGTACTCGTTTTCGACCTGAACCATGATGATTGGTCCGCCGTTGGCAACGGTGAGGTCGCCGACCTGTTCGGCCACGGCCTTCTGGAACTTGTCGACGCGCTCGAGGAAGTAGGGGTCGTTCTCGCGCAGGCGGATGTCTTTTTTCTTAAGCAGCCACCATGGCAGACCGCCCATCTCCCACTCGGCGCATACATAGGGGCCGGGGCGCAGGATTACCTTCATGTCGTTTTCCTGGCAGAGCTTGACGAACTTGCGCAGGTCGTTCTGACCCGTGAAGTCGAACTGTCCTTCGCGAGGTTCGTGGCTGTTCCAGAACACGTAGAGGCACACGGTGTTCATGCCCAGGGCCTTGCACTGCTTGATGCGCTGGTCCCAGTAGGGCTCGGGTATGCGCGGATAGTGGAGCTCGGCGGCTTTTACCACATAAGGCTCCCCGTTGAGCAGGAAGGTGCCTTTGCCGGCCTCGAAACTCCCGGTTGCCGGCTCTGCCGCCATGGCCGGCGCAAGCGCGGCCATGCACAGTATAAGACTTGCAAGTATCTTTTTCATTTAGTAAAGCGATATACGGTGAATGTCTTTGCCGGTAAGAAAGTGCTCCAACGTGTGCGCCCCTTGATGTCGGCACCCTCGGTGGTGGTGACGGGTGCAATCAGCTCGGGGTTGTCGAGGGTGTTCTCGGCGGTCTCCGACGGGGCCTCGAGGCGGGTCTTGATAATCTTGGTGTAGACCTGTTTACGTTTGAGGCCCTTGAAGTCTACAGCGAAGGGCTGCTCGGTGTCGGATGTGTTGGCTACCTTGATGATGATGTCGCCCGAGGGTTCGTCGATGACTGCCGAGGCAAAGATGCCGTCCTGGCCGGTGAGGGGCTTGCCGTCGCTGAGCAGGGGCAGCACGCGGCTGCCACGGTTGTGCATATAGAGCTGCTGTATGTAGTAGCTCGAGGTGCGCATCGAGCGCGAGTTGTCGAACCAAATCATGTCGGGACGCCACTGCCAACCCTCGACGTGTGCGAAGAGGGGCGCGTAGGTGGCCATCTCAACGATGTCGGCGTTGCGCTCGAGGCCGGTCATGAAGGCGCCTTCGAGCAGGGCGGCATTGAAGTGGTTCCACTTCTTGCCCTTGCCATGGCATGCATATTCGCCGGCAAATACTTTCGGGCCTTTGCGGTCGTAGCTGTCGTAGCGCGCGCCCTGGGAGAGGAACCATTTTTCGGGACGGTAGAAGTGCTCGTCGACGAGGTCGACTTTGAGGCGTGTCATTTCGGGCCAGAGGTAGTCGAAGTTTTTGCCTTCGCTATCGGGGCCCGACGAACCGATGACCTTGATATCGGGATATTTGGCGCGGATAGCCTTGATGAAGGGCTCGAGGTGCTCGACGTATGTCGGGCCCCACTGCTCGTTGCCGATGGCGAGGTATTTGAGGCCAAAGGGTGCGGGGTGGCCCATGTCGGCGCGGAGCTTGCCCCATACGGTGGTGGTGTCGCCGTTGGCAAAATCAATGAGGTCGAGGGCGTCCTGAATGTAGGGCTGCAGCTCGTCCATGTGCGGATGGGCCTTGGGGTCGCGGTTTTGGAACTGGCATATCATGCCGACATTGAGCACGGGCAGGGGTGCTGCACCGATTTTCTCGCTCAGCAAGAAGTATTCGTAGAAGCCGAGGCCGTACGACTGATAGTAGTCGGGATAGAAGCGGTGGGGGAAGGTGTAGTGCCAGCGGTTGAGGTTGGTGGGGCGGTTCTCAACCTGGCCCACGGTGTGTTTCCACTGGTAGCGGTCGCCGACCTCCGTGCCCTCGACAATGCAGCCGCCGGGGAAGCGGAACACGCCTGGCTTGAGGTCTTCGAGAGCCTGCACGAGGTCGGTGCGCAGGCCGTTCCAGGTGTGCTCGGGGAAGAGCGAGATGTGCTCGGCATCGACAACGTTCTTATCGGGGTGGGCAAGGAAGATGCGCAGTATGCCCTTGTTGACCGAGTTGTTGGCCTTGAGGGTGGCGGTGTAGCGCTGCCAGTCTTTAGATGTCACCTCTATGTCGGCCTTGGCATAGACCTGAGTCTCGCCCATCGACGAGGGGTCGGCCAGCTCGACACGTATTTTAGCAGGGCCTTCCGGGGCGCGGAGCCATGCCGAGAAGAGGTAGGTAGAGTCTTTGTGGACGGTCACTCCGAAGAAGCCTTCGTTCTGCAGGCCGGTGTATTTGTCGCTGTGGCCCGAGGGCGACAGGCGCACGTAATGGGGGTTGGCCTCGAATGGTCCGTCGTCGCGCACGGCAAGGTTGCCGAATGCCGTCCAGCCAGTCAGCGGCTGCTGGAACTCGAATGAGCGGTTCTTGACCATCTCGGCGTAGAGGCCGCCGTCGGCGCCATAGTTGATGTCTTCGAAAAAGATGCCGTACATCGTCGGCGAAACCTCGGCCCCGGGCTTGTTAGCCTCGAGGACTGCCGTCTCTGCTGCTGCTGAGAGCATGGTACCGGCAAGTAATAATGACAGTATGCGTTTCATGATTATCAGATTTTTTGCAAAAATACGAAAATATCGCCAAAGAACAGGCTTGCAAATTTGTCAAAAATAGTGAATTATATTTCTTTATCTAAGTTTCGCAAGTCTATGACTACTCGCCCCAGGCACGGGCGGCGGCGCGGTCGTGGGCGAGTTGTGCCTTGAGGGCGGCGAGGGTGGGGAATGCCTTTTCGGGGCGGAGGCGGTCGAGGATATCGATGTCGAGGGTGCGGCCATAGAGGTCGCCGTCGTAGTCGAAGATATTAACCTCGAGGGTCTTGCCCCGGCCATCGTCGAGCGTGGGGCGCATGCCCGTATTGGCCATGCCGCGAAGGGTGCTGCCGTCGAGGTGCACGTCGACAACGTAGCCTCCGTCGGGCGGCAGGAGCTGGCGCGGGTCTGACAACTCGATATTGGCCGTCGGGAAACCGATAGTGCGCCCTACCCTGTTGCCCTCGACCACCTTGCCACGGACGGTATATTCATGGCCGAGCATCGCGCGCACAGCGGCTATGTCGCCGGCAATCACGGCATTGCGTATTGCCGAGCTACTTGGCTGATAGTCACCGGCGGTAACGCGACCTACGGTATAGACCTCGGCCCCGAGGTCGCCGACAAGCGACCGTGCATCGAGGTGGTCGCTGCCTATGCGGTTGTCGTAGCCCATGACGAGAGCCTCGACACCATAAAGTTCTCGGAGTCGTTGCAAAAAGGTCGCCGCCGGCATGGCAAAGTCGGCCTTCGAAAAGTTCATCACATTGACCGGCAAGCCGAAAACCTCCTCAATCAGTTCACGCTTGAGGTCTGGAGGCGTGATAAGCGGCATAGCCTCGCCGGTAAGCGTCTCGCGCGGATGGGTGTCGAATGTAAAGACTATAGGCCGGCAGTTAGTCTCGGCGCCCTTTTCGACCAAAGCCGACAATATGGCGCGGTGCCCGAGATGGACACCGTCGAACATGCCGATTGCGGCTATCGACTTCATTATTTCGAGGGTAAATAGTCAACAAACTCGGTGCCGGGCTTGACCTCGACGGCGTTGAAACCGAGCGACTTGGCAACTTCTACATTAGCGGCCGAGTCGTCGAAGAAGAGAGTTTCGGCCGGGACGATGCCGAGGTTTTCGACAGTGTAGTTAAAGATTGCCGGGTCGGGTTTGAGGGCCTTGGCCTCGAATGATGTGACGATGCCGTCGAAATAGTCTTCGCGCCTGAGACCTTCCTTGCCAAACTCGCTGGCAATGACGCCTCGCCACATAATGGGGTTGGTATTGCTGAGCACGTAGATGCCGTAGCCCTCGCAGCGTAGGCGGCGCAGGGCCTCGAGGCGGTGAAGAGGTATGCCGACAATAAATTTTTGAAAGGCTGTGTCAATCTGATAGTCGGTCACACCGGCAGGGAGGGCCTTGTGCAACTCGCTATGGAATGTATCGGTATTGATAGAACCCTCTTCGATAGCTTTGAATATACCTTTCTGGCCATAGAGGCCGAAGAAAGAGTCGGGGTCCTGAAGTCCGAGAGCGGCAAAGGCATCGACACAATGCTGACGCTCAATATCTACAATAACGCCGCCGAGGTCAAAAAGAAGGTTCTTAATCATAGATAGTAATTTGATTTAAGTTTCGCAAGCTTCAACTTAAA
>ERZ1504996.630-NODE-630-length-9903-cov-3.176178_pt1 | contig 9903 bp, 10 predicted proteins | sample MGYA00572424_ERZ1504996 | MGnify/ENA primary metagenome ERZ1504996 (study PRJEB39906, sample SAMEA3182051) | gut metagenome | biome: human; feature: gut; material: Stool; isolation source: human stools | place: Canada | collected 2012-03-07 ...
CGAAACGAAATCAAGGCGCAGATCATCCGCGCCGGTTACACCATGCAGGAAGTCGTTGACCAGCTGCACGATGAATATGGTTGGAGCGACAGCGTATCCAATCTTTCCGGGAAATTGCAGCGGGAATCACTGCGGTATCGGGAGGCCGTGGAGCTGGCTGATGTGCTGGGCTATGACATTGTCTGGCAGAAACGGAGGGATTGAGCATGGAAAAAGCACAATATGCGATTATGCGATTTGCAAAATACAAGGGGCCTGAAATCGGCAATATCGAGGCCCATAACGAGCGCACAAAGGAAAAGTACGCCAGCAATCCCGATGTGGATACCAGCCGAAGCAAGTACAACTTCCATCTTGTCAAACCGCCCGGCAAGTACCGGACGGAATCGGAACGGCAGATTTCTGCCGCCGGATGCCGTACCCGGAAGGACAGTATCCGTATGATCGAGACGCTGTTTACTGCCAGCCCGGAGTTCTTCAAGGGGAAGAAACGGGCGGAAATTCGGGTATTTTTCGAGGAAGCTCTGCACTTTCTGGAACAGCATCAGTCCAAAGAGACAATTATATCCGCCGTGGTGCATATGGACGAGAAAACGCCCCATATGCACCTTTGTTTTGTCCCTTTGACGGAGGATGGCAGGCTCAGCGCCAAAGACATCATGGGCAATAAAAAGAAGCTGACCTGGTGGCAGGATGAGTTTTGGAAACACATGGTCAAGAAATTCCCGGATTTGGAGCGCGGCGAAAGCGCCAGCCTGACCGGGCGCGACCATATCCCGCCCCGCGTATTTAAGGAGATGACCAGACTGACCAAACAGAAAAGCAAACTGGAGGATCTGCTCACTGGAATCAATCCCTTTAACGCCAAAAGCCGGGCGGAGGAAATCTGCAAGATTCTGGATACCTATATTCCCAGCGTGGAGAAGATGGACACACTGCTGCGGAAATATGGCGTAGCCTTCACGAAAACAGCATCCGAAAACAAAAAGCTGAAAACGAAAAATGCCGAGCTGGAAGAATCTCTTGCATCGGCGCAGAAAGTCAGCACCCTAAAGCAGATCGAAGACCTCAAGCTGCGGCGCGACTATGACAGTGCCGTGGCGATTTTGGAACAGATACCGGCAGAAGTTTTGAACATCTATGTGCAGAGCAGCCATAGAGAAAAGGAGCGGCCTATTGAGCAAAGTTTATGATGATCCGAAATATAATGCGGCGTTTGACCGCTGTGTTGATGTGATGGCGCGGCTGTTGCAGAAGTATGGTCCGCAGCTGTTGGAGCAGATGCAGGAGACTGCGAAGGATGGCTGCACACGTTCTGTGGTATCGGGAAAGCAACCCGTTTCGGTGTATCAGGAATTTGACAAAGCCGCTTGATATAAATTAAATTTACACGTTGCGTATTTGTTTGGCGTATGCTATAATAAATACGCAACGTGTATTTTTGCTTTATGGGGTAAAAGAAATGGACTGCAAAACCAAAATAAAAGAATTGCGGGAAAGTACAGGCATGAACCGCAAGGAATTTTGTAAATATTTTCAGATTCCCTATCGGACTGTGACAGAATGGGAACTGGATAACCGCCATGCGCCGGAATATGTGCTCCGTTTGTTGGAGTACTACATTCAGAATGAAGGTCTGGCGAAGAAGAAAGTTACGGATGAATGTTCAGAGATGGAAGAAAGGGGCGGCCTGCATGAAAAAAACTAAAACAAAATGCTATCTCTACACACGGGTATCTACTTCCATGCAGGTGGACGGATACAGTCTGGATGCTCAGCGAGACAAACTGCGGAAATACGCTGAATACGAAGATATGGTAGTGGCTGGTGAATATTCTGATGAAGGCTTTTCCGGCAAGAATATTCAGGGCAGGCACGAATTTCAGCGGATGCTGCAAGACATTCAGGACGGCAAAGACGGTGTGGAATATGTGCTGGTGTTCAAGCTGTCCCGGTTTGGCAGGAATGCCGCTGACGTTCTGAATTCCTTGCAGCTGATGCAGGATTTCGGTGTCAATCTGATTTGTGTGGAAGACGGCATTGACAGTTCCAAAGATTCCGGCAAGCTGATGATTTCTGTCCTTTCTGCGGTGGCAGAGATAGAGCGTGAAAATATTCGGACACAGACGATGGCCGGACGGGAGCAGAAAGCCCGTGAAGGAAAATGGAACGGCGGCTTTGCCCCTTATGGATACCGTCTTGAAAAAGGCGAACTGTTGATTGCTGAGGATGAAGTGGACGTGATCCGCACCATCTTTGACCGCTATATTCACACCAACGATGGCGTCAGCGGTGTGGCGAAATATCTGAACCGGCAGGGCTTTGTGAAGAAGCTGCGGCAGAACGGCACCATTCCCGGTTTTTCCGCCAGCTTTGTGAAAAGTATCATTGACAATCCGGTATATATGGGGAAAATTGCCTATGGCAGACGCCGGACAGAGAAGAAGATTGGTACCCGGAATGAGATGCACGTGGTTGAACAGTCGGAGTTTCCCGTGTACGAGGGAAAGCACGAGGCTATCATTTCTGAAGAAGATTGGAATCTCGCGCAGGAGAAACGGAAAGTCAATGCTTATCGGCGCGAGAAGGTCAACGATCCTACCCATGCGCATATTCTGTCCGGCATTCTGAAATGCCCCTGCTGTGGTAAAAGCCTATATGGGAATATTGCAAAAGCCCACAGCAAGGACAAAAAGACCCGCTATTACTATTACTGCAAGAATACGGTAACGCCAACAGGCCACGAGTGCACTTTCCGGCTGAACATTGAACAGACAGAGATGAACCGCATGGTAGCGTCAATTATCTCCGCTATGGTCAGCGACCCACGGTTTGCGGATGCAATCAAGGCAAAAATCGGCTCCGCTGTCGATACGAACGACTTAGAGAAACAGCTGGAAGCGTTGCAAGCGCAGCTTCGGCAGACGTTAGGCACAAAGACCCGCCTGGAACGGCAGATGGATGGTTTGGATGTGAATGACCCGTATTATGACCGGAAAATTTCTGATTTGCAGCGCCGCTATGACGAACAATATGGCGCAATAGATGAGATTGAAGTCCAGATTGACGATGTGCAAAGCCAGATACGGAGCATCCGGCAGGAGAAAATTTCTGGCGACAACATTTACCGCCTGTTGCTGGCATTCGATCAGGTCTATGAAGCAGCCTCCGAAGTGGAGCGGAAGGAGTTCATGCGGGCGTTTATTGAGCGGATTGAGTTATTCCCGGAAAAGCAGCCGGACGGTAACTGGATCAGGAAGATTATCTTCAACTTCCCTGTCCCGGTGAATGGAACAGAAGTGACAGAATTGCCCTTGGAAAATGAAACAATGGTCGAGGCGGTTGTCCTCTTGTCGCGGGAAACAGATCCACGGACGGTCGAGGTCGGAATGGAAGCGGAGACCGGCGAGGGCAAGCGCGTCAATTACACCGGAAAAGCATAAGAGAACAAAAGAAAAACCGCCGTCGGACTCACATGGGGTCCGGCAGCGGTTTTCTATTCGCTTTGTGTGATGTCATGCACCCATTTGCCGCCGTGGATGCGCCAGAGGGCGACTGGGGTCTTTGCCAGGTGCTCGATGGCGATGCACAGGCAGAACACCTCGTTCGGCACCTTAAGGACAAGACCGAGCAGGCACATCAGCGGCAGCTCCATGCACCAGAGGGGAAAGTTGTCGATGAGCAGCGAGGCGCGTACGTCGCCGCCGCCGCGCAGCACACCCACGACCATCGTGGACGAAAAGCCGTGGAGGGGCATCACACCCGCGTAGCAGTACACCATGACCGCGCACATCGCCGCCGCGCCCGCCGAGAGGGAGAAAAGCGGCAGCACATACGGCCGGAGCAGCGTAAAAAAGGCCAGAAGCTCCACGCCGCCGAGGGCGAGCGCGAAGAGAAATGCCGTGAGGCACACGGCCTTGCCGATGCGCACGACGCTCTCGTGGCTGCTGCCGATGCCGATCTCCTTGCCGACGATGACGGCGGCTGCGTTGGCGATGCCGTAGATGCCGGCGGTGGAGAGCTTGTCAATGCTGCCCGCCACGGTGTAGGCGGCGATGAGGTCGCCGCTCGCGGCCATGTGGCCCATGATGACGGTGATGAGCGAGTAGCCCACGCCCCAGAGCGTTTCGTTCGCCAGCACCGGCGCACTGTAATGCACGAAGCGGCGCAGCATCTCGCGGCCCGGGCGGAGAAGGGCGCTCCATTGGAGCGGCACGGTGCGGCAGCGCAGGGCGTAGCCGAAGGCGAGCGCAAATTCCACCACGCGCGAGAGCAGCGTGGCGGCCGCCGCGCCTGTGACGCCGAGCGCGGGGAAGCCGAGCTTGCCGATGATGAGCACATAATTGCCCACGGTATTGCAGAGCATGGACGCGCCGAATACCAGCATACCGAAGCGCGGATTTTCGATGCTGCGCTGCATCCCGATGTAGATGGACGAGAGGGAATTGAGGATATACGAGAAGCCGACGATGCGGATATACGGCGTGCCGATCGCGACGAGACGGAGATTGTCCGTCACCAGCAGCAGAACATCCGCCGGGAAGAACGCCATGATGAGCGCGAAGAGCGTCGAGACGCTGCCGGCAATGCACAAGCCAATGCCGATGACGCGGTTGATGCTCTCGCGGTCGCCGCGGCCCCAGTATTGGCTGATGAGCACGCTCGACCCGCTCTGCAGTCCGAAGACGATGAGCTGGATGATGAAGATGGGCACATTCGCTACCGTGACGGCGGACATCTGCTCGCTGCCGAGCAGACCGACCATGAAGGTATCGAGGAAGCCGAGCGAGGTGGTGATGAGATTCTGCACGATGATGGGCAGGGCGAGCAGAAAAAGCCGTCGGTAAAAGCCCCTGGGCTGACGAAGATAGGAGAACATGAGCGACCTCGAATGGAAGAATTACAGCATGGGAAAGCGTGTTTCCTTATGCTTGCGGAGCGCGGATACAAACGCGTCGATCTCCTCGCGCGTCGTCTCGGGCGCGAAGCTCACGCGCAGAACGCCCGCGGCCGTCTTTTTGTCGAGCTTCATCGCGGCGTAGACGTGGCTGAGCTTGCCGCGGTGGCAGGCCGAGCCGGCGGAGATGCAGATGCCCTGCGCGCCGAGCTCGGTGACAACCTTCGCGCTCGGATAGCCGACGAGCGAGACGGAGAGGATATGCGGGGCGTCGCCGTTCCCGATGCGCACCACGCCATCGATGGTGAGTAGCTGCTCGAGCGCGTACTGCTTGAGCTGCGCCATGTGGGCGAGCTTTTCCTCATAGCCCGCCAGCCGCAGCTCCACCGCCTTGGCGAAGCCCGCGACCTGCGCCGTGGCCTCGGTGCCCGAGCGCAGGCCGCGCTCCTGTCCGCCGCCCGCGAGCAGCGGACGCACCGCGCGGCAGCGCGGGCCGATGTAAAGCGCGCCGACGCCCTTGGGGGCGTTGAGCTTGTGTCCGCTGACGGAAATGAGGTCCGCGCCCAGCGTATCCGCGCGGAACGGGAGCTTCAAAAACGCCTGCACCGCGTCGGTGTGCAGCAGCGCCCTGGAGCCGCGCTCGCGCAGGAGCCGCGCGATCTCCACGACGGGAAAGACGCAGCCGGTCTCGTTGTTCACGAGCATCACGGAGACGAGCGCCGTATCCTCGCGCAGCGCGTCCGCGACCTGCTGCGCGGTGATATTCCCCTGACGGTCGGGCGCGAGATAGGTGACGGCATAGCCCTCCTGCTCCAGCTGACGGCAAGGCTCGAGCACGGCGCTGTGCTCCACGGCGGTGGTGATGATGTGCTTTCCGACGCGGCGGTTCTGGTGGGCGGCAAGGCGGATGGCCCAGTTGTCGCTCTCCGTGCCGCAGGAGGTAAAATACAGCTCGTCCGGTTTGCAGCCGAGCGCGGCGGCGATGACCGCACGGTCCGCCTCCAGACGCTTTTTCGCGGCGGCGCCGTAAGGGTACTGCGAGCTGGGGTTGCCGCTGCCGTTTAGTAAAACATCGTACATCGTATCCGCCACCTCGCGCGCGACGGGCGTGGTGGCGGCATGGTCGAGATAGATCATAGCAAAGCATTCCTTTCTTTGCACTTGCAATCAAGCGAAAACATGGTATGATTATATGCGGAAAATCCACGAAAAGCAAGGAGAAAGCATGAAGATCGGTATTTACACCCTGGGCTGCAAGGTGAATCAATACGAGACGCAGGCGATGGAGCAGGAGCTGACCGCCCGCGGGCACGAGCTGGTGGATTTTGAGTCTCCCGCCGATGCCTACATCATCAACACCTGCTCGGTCACGGCGGTGAGCGACAAGAAGTCGCGCCAGATGATCCGCCGCGCGAAGAAGAACAGTCCCGACGCGGTGGTCGCCGCCTGCGGCTGCTACGTCCAGACGCACGAGAAGGAGGCGAAGAGCCTCGGCATCGACCTTTTGATGGGCACGAACGACCGCGCGCGATTCCTTGACCGGCTGGAGGAGGCCGTGAAAACGCGCGAGACGGTCGCGGACATCGACGACGCGCTGCGCCGCCGCACGTTCGAGGTGCTGCCGGCGGGCGGCATGGCGAACCGCACCCGCGCGATGCTCAAGGTCGAGGACGGCTGCGTGAACTTCTGCACCTACTGCATCATTCCCTACGCGCGCGGCCCCGTGCGCTCGCTGCCGATGGACAAGGCGGCGGAGCAGGTGCGCGCCCTGCGCGCGCAGGGCTACCGTGAGATCGTGGTCACCGGCATTGAAATTTCCTCCTACGGCCATGACCTCAAGGACGGCACGACGCTCATCGATCTTCTGGAGCTTATCGCCCGCGAGGGCGGGGAGATGCGCATCCGGCTCGGCTCGCTCGAGCCGCGCACGGTGACGCGGGAATTTTGCGAGCGGGCGATAAAGCTCCCGACCCTCTGCCCGCACTTCCATCTCTCGATGCAGTCCGGCTGCGATGCGACGCTCAGGCGCATGAACCGCCGGTACGACACCGCGCGGTATTATGAGTCTGTGGAGCTTCTGCGCGAATATTTCGACGACCCCGCCGTCACCACCGACCTCATCACCGGCTTTCCGGAGGAGACGGAGGAGGAGTTCGGTGAGACGCTCGCCTTCATTGAAAAGTGCGGCTTCGCCGCCATGCACATCTTCCCCTATTCCATCCGCCCCGGCACGAAGGCCGCGGCGATGGCGCAGGTGGACATGAGCGTGCGCGAGGAGCGCGCGGCGCGCGCCGCCGCCGTCGCGGAGCGGATGCACCAAGGCTATCTCGCCCGCTGCGTGGGAAAGACCTTCCCCGTGCTCTTTGAGCAGGACAGAGGAGAGGGCAGCGTCGGCCACGCGCCGAACTATATGCCCGTCACGGTGGGGATGAAAGGGTTACATAACACTGTGCAAAACGTGCGCATCACCGCCGTCGACGGCGACGGCCTGCGCGGGGAACCGGAGGAGACATGAAAAGCCACTTTTTTGCCTACATCGCGCGGATGCGCTACATCACGCGCTGGGCGCTCATGCGCAACACCTTTTCCGAAAACGTGCAGGAGCACAGCCACATGGTCGCGGTGCTCGCGCACGCGCTCGCGGTGATCCGAAACCGCGTGTACGGCGGGCAGATCGACGCGGGACAGGTCGCCGCGGCCGCGCTCTACCATGACGCGAGCGAGATCATCACCGGCGATATGCCCACGCCTATCAAGTATTACGCGCCCGAGATCCGCGATGCCTACAAGAAGGTCGAGGCGGTCGCCTGCGGACGGCTCCTTGCCATGCTGCCCGACGAGCTCAGACCCGACTACGACGATGTGCTCGACTGCGCGGACGGCGAGGTGCTCGAGCTGGTCAAGGCGGCGGACAAGCTATCCGCCTACATCAAGTGCGTCGAGGAGCTCAAGGCGGGCAACGCGGAGTTTCGCCGCGCCGCCGAGCAGACCCGCGCCGCGCTCGACGCGATGGGCCTGCCCGAGCTGGATTACTTCATAGAGCACTGCATGGAGAGCTTCTCCATGACGCTCGATGAGCTGGAATAACAGGGAGGAAGAAACCATGATCAAAATTCGGACGCTGTATATCGTTCTGCCGCTCACCATTCTGATGGCGGTCGGCTGCTACCTCAAGGGCTGGACGGCGGGCATCGCCCTGTGGGCGTTCCTTGCGCTCGTGTGCGTGGGGCGCATCCTGCGCGAGCGGAAGGAGAAGAACGGCGCGGAGGACGCACAGAAAAAGGAATAACGCGCCGTGCGCGCAAAAAGCGGGGGAGCATCCATCGGGAAGCTCCCCCGCTCTGCTGCCGTTTCCTCTGTCTCAATGCCGTGCGGGGCCCACCGTGTCAACGTATTCCAGCGCGGCGGGCCTGCCGTCCTCGTCAGAGATGAGCCGCCAGACCGTGTGCGCGCTGCTCCACGGCGCGCAGGCGTAGAGATAGACCCCGTCGGTCGTGTAGTCGTAGAGCTCCCGCGTGAGGTCCGTGCGGTCGACGGTGAGGAGCCATTCCTCGCCGGTCGCGATGTCATGACATCCGACGCCGACGTATCGCTGTTCGGCAAGCTGCCATTCGTACTGGTCGTAGAAAACGAACCCGTCTGCCGCGGCGACGTAGCTGCGTGTGTTCGGGCAGCGCAGCGTTGTGACCGAGCCGTCCGCACCGAGGCAGAGCATATTGTGTGTCAGCTTCCCGCCTCTCACACACTCGACCAGAGCGTATTGGCCGCCGCGGAGCACGAAGAAGCCCTGATCGAACAGCGTCCCCTCGGGTGTCACGTCCTCGCCGTCGCGGAGAAGCCGGTAGAGGGCGACCCCGTCCGCCCGCTGACCGCTCGGCACGAGGGTAAATTCGTACCCGCCGAACGTGAGGTGCGTGTTTTCATAGAACTGCTCGAAGCCCGCACCGGAGGATGCGTACTCCTGCCGGACCTCCAGCAGCTCGCCGGTCCTGCCGTCGAGCAGGTATTCGCTCCAGACGATGGTGTCATTATAGCTCCAGGACGGTACATTGGGCTCTGTGTCGGTTGGGACTTTGTCCTGATGAATGGTATAGCTGTTGAAGCGGAGCCGGACGTCGATGCGCCCGTCGCCGAGCAGCGAGAAGAAAAGCCGCGTGCAGTCCTGCGGTGCGGTGTAGAGCTTTATCCGCTCGCCCGTCTCGTGTACCTGCACATAGAGCGTTTCGCCCCGAAGGTAGTAAATGCCGTAGCCGTTCACTGCGTAGCCATCGTACCAGAAGGTGCTGAGCACCCGCTCGCTCGTGCCCATGGCGGGATCGTAGCACCAGACGCCGCTGTGGCGGACGTGGTAATAATAGCGGCCGTCCGCGATCGTGCCGGGGCTGGAGGCGCAGCCCGCGCCGAGCGAGTAGTCGAAGCGTCCGGCGACGTAGATGCCGCTGAAAAGCACCAGTGCGATGCACGCGGCCTTGATCAGCGCCGTCCGCCATGAGCGCTTCGGCCTCTGCCGCCGCGCGCCGCACTCCGCCAGCAGCTCGTCACCAAGATAGCTGAGGGAAGCGCTGAGCTGTTCGTTTGTCATACCGTAAAGCCCTCCTGTTCCAGATGTGCGCGCAGACCATGCCGTGTGCGGTAGAGGAGGCTTTTGACCGCGCCGATGCTTGTGCCGTACTGCCGCGCGACGTCGGCAAGCGGATCGACGTAGAAATAGCGGGCGAGGAAGACGCCGCGCTCGCGCGGCGAGAGCGTGCGCAGGTAGCGCTCGATGCTCTCGGCGAGCAGCCTCGCGTCCAGCGCTTCGTCCGCCTCGCCGCCGACCGCGTCGCCCAGCTCTTCAAGGGAGAGAAGATATTCCCGCGCGCCGCGCTTCTGCGCGCCGTCGCGGCGATAGCGGTCGATGGCGCCCTGCCGCGTCAAACGGCTGAGAAAAGCCGGAAACACCGGCGGGCGCTGCGGAGGAATGGCGTTCCACGTTTTCAGATAGGTGTCCGAGCGCACCTCCTCGC
>ERZ1504996.646-NODE-646-length-9736-cov-2.256069_pt1 | contig 9736 bp, 9 predicted proteins | sample MGYA00572424_ERZ1504996 | MGnify/ENA primary metagenome ERZ1504996 (study PRJEB39906, sample SAMEA3182051) | gut metagenome | biome: human; feature: gut; material: Stool; isolation source: human stools | place: Canada | collected 2012-03-07 ...
TTGTTACAGGATGGAAATAACGTGCTGATCGTCGGCAGAAATCCGAAGACACTGGAAGAGACAGGGAAAGAACTGGCCGGAGCGGCAACGTATTCCTGTGATGCCGGGAAGGCAGAGGAAACCACTGGACTGGTGGATGCAGTGAAGAACGGTAAAATAGCGGGATTCGGAGATAACGTGGATGGACTGATCCTGTGTGCGGCGGTATTTCCCAATCCGGCCACGAAGACATCCGTAGTACAGCCGGAGCCGGAGGAACTGCAGGCAATGCTTGACAGCAACGTGACGGCATATTACCGTCTGGTGAAGGACTTTCTTCCGCTGCTGGCACCGGGCAGCCGCATCGTACTCATCGGTTCCACTTCGGGAATCCGCAGAGACAGGGGCGGCATCTACGGCATTTCCAAATGGGCGCTCCGGTCCTATGCCTATGCCCTCCGGGAGGAATGCAAGCCTATGGGGATCGGTGTATCCCTCATCAATCCCGGCGGCACCTTTACCGAGACCAGAAAGAAATCCTCCGAAGAGGACAGGTCACTTTTAGAGACCTCCGACCTCGGAAAAGTCATCACCCTGACTTTCCGTCTGTCCCCACAGGCAGTACTGGAGGAAGTGAATATCCGACCTTTACAGGGAGATACCTATTAGGCAGTCGATGGACTGCCTTTTTTCTTCCCAAGGAAACTCATTGAATGTTAAAAAAAAGTATGGTATGATAAAGGGCAGAACTGACAAAGATACGAGAATCACGGAGGTTTTTAGATACAATGGAACAGTACAAGCAGGAATTTATTGAATTCATGGTGGATTGTCAGGCGTTGAAGTTTGGCGAGTTTACCTTAAAGAGTGGCAGAAAGTCTCCTTTCTTCATGAACGCAGGTGCGTATGTCACCGGTTCTCAGCTGATGAAGCTGGGCGAGAGCTATGCGAAAGCAATTCACGATGCCTACGGTGACGATTTTGATGTATTGTTCGGACCTGCCTATAAGGGCATTCCCATCAGTGTTGTAACCGCAGTGGCTTACAGCAAATTATACGGCAAAGAGATTCGTTACTGTTCCGACCGCAAGGAAGAGAAGGATCATGGCGCAGATAAGGGAAGCTTCCTGGGAAGCTCCTTAAAAGATGGCGACAGAGTCATCATGATCGAGGATGTTACCACTTCCGGCAAATCTATGGAAGAGACCGTTCCCAAGGTAAGAGGAGCAGCCAATGTAGAAATCGTTGGTCTGATGGTATCCCTGAACCGTATGGAAAAGGGTCTGGGCGGCATAGTCAGTGCACTGGAAGAGATCAAGGAAAAGTACGGATTTGATGCACATGCCATCGTAACCATGCAGGATGTCATCGATCATCCGTACAACAAGACTTACAAGGGACAGGTATACATTGATGATACTCTGAAGAAGGCAATCGACGAATATTATGCTGTATACGGTGCTTAAGCAGACGGCTTCGAAAGTTTTGGATAGAAGACAGGAGGATTCCATGGAAGAGAAAATCTATAAGATCATGCGTGGAGCAGGTGCTCTGAATATTGTACTGGGAGTCATTTCCCTGGTAGTCGGAATCGCGGCAGGTGTGTTGCTGATCATCAGTGGCGGCAAGCTGGTCTCCGGCAAATCACGTATTCTGTTCTGATCACAAATAAGAAGGAAAACGTCGTCAGGGCGTGAAAATTGGGCATTTCCATACCGGAAGTGCCCTCTTCGGGTTCCATGGGGGATTGCAGGTTACTGAAAGGCTTGAAAATAGTATGCGGAAAAAGAACTACATTTTTACGAATAAAAAACATTCCAACAGGGCGATCATGTCGACCATCCTGGGGGGCATCAGTCTGGTGTCCCTGGGGATCGTGACGTATCTGTCCTACAGTCAGGGCGGCGTGATGCACGGTGGATACGGTGTTACCGGTGTGTTGGCCACCATCTATTCCCTGATCGGACTGATCCTGGGAATACTGACCCTTAGGGAAAAAGATATCTATCGTATCTTTCCCGTGCTGGGAACAATATTAAATGTTGTTGCCCTTGGAGGTGTCAGCCTTTTGCTGTATCTGGGAAGCCGTCTGTAACGGATATTCTGGAACAGAAGCATTGGATCACGCAGCAGTTATTTAGATAGAAGGAGCAATCAGATCTATGGAAGAAAGAGAATTATTACTGGAACGTCTGGAACTGGCCTTAGACCGGATCCGGGAGATCCCCGGGGAGGACTGGCAGGAAGAAAGCCTGCAGCACTGGAAAGAATATTTTACAGCGGTAGCAAAATTTTTACTGCTGATCGAGGATACCAGACAGTTCCTGGAGCAGGGAAAACAGAACACTGCCACTTTGGAAGAGCTGAAACAGCGTAACCATGCCCTGTATGAAGATATTTTACCGGAAAATTATGAGAACAGCTTTGCTAATCCTGCGGTAGCTGTAAAGTGTCTGGGAGAAGAATTCGGCGCACTGGCCGCCTTCCTTTATACGGAAATGCGGAGCCTGATCGGTTTTACCTATGAGGGAAGACTGGACGAACTGGTGATCCGTATGGAACTGTTTTCTGAGGTATATGCGGCATTTGTATATGAGGAGCAGGAGAATCACAGACTTCCGTCTTATGCGTCCATCCGTGAGATCCTTTACTGGTTCGTCAGCGATTACGCGGATGTGGCGGCGGAAGCACGGGTACGGGAACTGGTATGCCCGGGGAATAATTTTGCGGCAGACATTATCCGAAGGGCGGAACTGACCGATCTGCGTTATCTCTATGCCTATGGAGAATACGTGGGGGAAAATGAACTGGCAATGGCGAAATTCCTGAATTCCCTGCCGGAAGAGACCATAAATACCATGGCAGACACTTATACCGAGGGGTACCGCATCGGTTTTGAAGTGACCGGCAAGGATCTGTCGAAAAAAGCTGCGGTGGATGTCCGTTATCAGTTGGGCTTCGAACGCATGATGCGGAGAGCTCTGGAGAATTTTGACAAAATGGGATTGCAGCCTGTGATCTACCGTGCAGCTGCCAGTATGTTATATAATCCCTCCATTTATAAAAACGGCTTCTACAGTGTCAGCCCCAACAGACAGTATGAGTTCGATCACAAGGATGACAAAGCACTGTTCCTGGATAAAATGTATTGCAGCCGGAAACTGGAAGTCATGCATACCGCTTTTGAAAAATATAAGACAGAGGCCAGAGGCTATGCGGGCCCGGCCGTGGTGGAGACCTTCGGTGAGAAAGATTTCGCACCGGTGAACAAGCCGGAAGCGGTGAAAATGACGGATGAGCAGAGCGCTCTTATGGTGGAGCACCGCACCCAGATGGGACAGTTGCAGAGACAGTATATTATTGAGGAAGAGCGTAGCTTTACGATTATTGCGTTCCCCATCCCGGAGGTAGGGGACTGCTTTGAAGAACTTTTCCGGGAGACTATTCGGATCAACACCCTGGATTATAAAAAATATCAGAGGATCCAGCAGACCATCATCGATGCGCTGGATCAGGCAGACCACTGTGAGGTGAAGGGCTGTAACGGTAATCACACGGATATCACAGTGAATCTGTGGAAGCTCAAAGATCCTGCCAAAGAAACTATTTTTGAAAACTGCGTGGCAGACGTGAATATTCCCGTGGGAGAAGTATTTACCTCTCCGGTGCTGGAAGGCACAAACGGTGTGCTGCATGTGACAAAAGTGTTCCTGAACGGCTTGGAATATAAGAATCTGGAGATCACCTTCGAAAACGGCAGGATTAAAAACTACAACTGTGCTAATTTTGCCACGGAGGAAGAGAACAGGGCATTCATTAAGGAAAATATCCTGTTCCGCCATAAGACACTGCCGCTGGGAGAATTTGCCATCGGCACAAACACTACGGCTTATGTGGCGACAAAGCGTCTGGGCGTGGAAGCCAGGATGCCGATCCTGATCGCGGAGAAGATGGGACCGCATTTTGCAGTGGGCGATACCTGCTATTCCCATGCGGAAGAGGTGAAGGTATACAATCCCGACGGTAAAGAGATCGTGGCCAGAGACAATGAGATGGCCGCTCTTCGCAGTGTGAACCCTTCCAAGGCTTATTTTAACTGCCATACGGACATTACCATTCCTTACGATGAACTGGCAGAGCTGACCGCAGTGAAAAAGGACGGCGGGCGGATCCCCATTATTGCGAACGGCAGATTTGTCCTTCACGGAACGGAAGAACTGAATGAGCCGCTGCGGGAGTTGGATTAAAACTATTCAGCAAGCATTTGCAGAAAGCAATTTGGCATGGCTCTGAATAGTTATCATAAGATTTCATAAAACCATTGCATCATTGAAAAGATTTTAGTAAGATAAAATATATATGGATAAAATCGGTGCAACCGATACATGAGGAGGACATTATGGCAAATACAGAGAATTGCCCTAAGGTTGGCATTGTAATGGGTAGTGATTCCGATATGCCTGTGATGGCGAAAGCCGCAGACATTCTGGAAGAACTGGGCATCCCTTATGAGATGACCGTGATCAGTGCTCACAGAGAGCCGGATGTGTTTTTTGAGTATGCAAAAAGTGCGGAGGAAAAAGGCTTCAAGGTGATCATCGCCGGAGCCGGTATGGCAGCGCATCTGCCCGGCATGTGTGCCGCTATTTTCCCTATGCCCGTCATCGGAATCCCGATGCACACCACATCCCTGGGAGGCAGAGATTCTCTGTATTCCATCGTTCAGATGCCCTCCGGCATCCCGGTTGCCACAGTAGCCATTAACGGCGGCGCCAATGCAGGACTTCTGGCAGCCAAGATCCTGGCTACTTCCGACGCAGAACTTCTCGGAAAGTTAAAAGCATACAGCACCAAATTAAAAGAACAGGTAGAAGCCAAGGATGCAAAATTGCAGGAAATCGGTTACAAAGCTTACCTGGAAGGCATGAAAAAATAAGAAAATAAGACAGAGAATCCGGGACCTCTTAAGAGGCTGCCCCACCAAATAAAACGAAAGAGCCCCTGCGGCGGAAATGAGGAGAAAATGGATTACAAGAAAGCTGGAGTAGACATCGAAGCAGGCTACAAGTCTGTAGAACTGATGAAGAAGTATGTGAAGGAGACCATGCGTCCCGAAGTAATGGGCGGTATCGGTGGTTTCTCCGGAGCATTTTCCCTGAGTGCTATCAAAGATATGGAGGATCCCGTGCTCCTGTCCGGAACCGATGGTGTAGGCACCAAGCTGAAGCTGGCATTTTTAATGGACAAGCATGATACCATCGGTATCGACTGTGTGGCCATGTGTGTAAATGATGTGGCATGTGCAGGTGGCGAACCTTTATTTTTCCTGGATTATATCGCATGTGGACGCAATATTCCCGAGAAGATCGCTACCATCGTAAAGGGCGTGGCAGAGGGCTGTAAGCAGTCTGACGCAGCACTGGTAGGCGGTGAGACCGCAGAGCATCCCGGACTGATGCCTGAGGATGAGTACGATCTGGCTGGATTTGCAGTAGGTGTGGTAGAGCGTAAGGATCTGATCACCGGCGAGAACATCAAGCCCGGTGATGTACTGGTGGGAATCGCTTCCTCCGGTGTACATTCCAACGGTTTCTCCCTGGTGAGAAAAGTATTCGATATGACCAAAGAGAGCCTGGATACCTATTATGACGAGCTGGGCAAGACTCTTGGTGAGGCGCTGCTTGCTCCCACCAGAATCTACGTGAAGGCTATGAAGTCTGTAAAGAACGCAGGCGTTAAGGTAAAGGGCTGCAGCCATATCACCGGTGGTGGTTTCTATGAGAACATCCCCAGAATGCTTCCTGACGGCATCCGCGCAGTTGTGAAGAAGGACAGCTACGAAGTACCCGCTATTTTCCGTCTGATGCAGAAAAAGGGCAACATTGCTGACGAGATGATGTACAACACCTACAACATGGGTCTTGGCATGGTGCTGGCACTGGATCCCGCAGATGTGGACAAGACTCTGGAAGCGCTGAAAGCAGCAGGGGAGACCGCTTACGTGGTAGGTACCTGCGAAGCCGGTGAAAAGGGTGTGACCATATGTTAAGAGTAGTCGTACTGGTATCCGGCGGCGGAACGAATCTGCAGGCGATCATTGATGCTATCGCAGCGGGCAAGGTCACCAATGCGCAGATCGTCGGTGTCATCAGCAACAACAAGACGGTGAAGAGCCTGGAGAGGGCACGTAATGCAGGAATTCCTGCGGTATGTGTGTCTCCGAAGGATTATGAGAGCAGAGAAGTATTTAACGATGCGTTGCTTGCAAAGGTGAAGGAATTTACCCCGGATCTGATCGTGCTGGCAGGCTTCCTGGTGAAGATCCCGGAGGCTATGGTGCATGAATACAGTAATCATATCATCAATATTCATCCGTCTCTGATCCCCTCTTTCTGTGGTGTGGGATACTATGGACTTCATGTGCATGAAAAGGCACTGGAGCGCGGTGTGAAGGTCACCGGAGCCACTGTGCATTTTGTGAATGAAGGCATGGATGAAGGCCCTATCATTGCACAGAAAGCAGTGGCAGTGGAAGATGATGACACCCCGGAAATCTTACAGAGACGTGTCATGGAACAGGCTGAGTGGCTGCTTCTGCCTCAGGCGGTGGATGACATTGCCAACGGACGGATCTGCGTCGTAGACGGCAAAGTAAAGCATAACAAATGAGTAACTATTCAGAGCCAATGGGCGAAGTAATCACCATGAGCAAATAGCATACAAACATGTTATTCAGGAAAGCCTCGCAGAGGCGGTTTTGCGAATGGGGGGTGAATAGTTACGGAATAAGGAGAAACATAATATGGGTATGAAAGTATTGATCGTAGGTGGCGGTGGCAGAGAGCATGCCATTGCAACCTGTGTTGCAAAGAGTCCTAAGGTAGATAAGATCTATTGTGCTCCGGGCAATGCCGGAATCGGTCAGATCGCAGAATGTGTTCCCATCGGAGCCATGGAATTTGACAAGATCGTTGCTTTTGCGAAGGAACAGGCCATTGACCTGACCATCGTAGGTATGGACGATCCTCTGGTAGGCGGACTGGTAGATGCACTGGAGGCAGAGGGCCTGCGTGCTTTCGGACCCCGTAAAAATGCAGCAATCCTGGAGGGCAGCAAGGCTTTTTCCAAGGATCTTATGAAAAAATATAATATTCCTACCGCAGCCTATGAGAATTTCGATAATGCGGAGGATGCCATCAAATATCTGAAGGAGCAGGCAAGTTTCCCTATCGTGCTGAAGGCAGACGGCCTGGCACTGGGAAAAGGCGTACTGATCTGCAATACGTTGGAGGAAGCTCTGGCAGGCGTGGATGAGATCATGCTGGACAAGAAATTCGGTGCGGCTGGTAATCGTATGGTCATCGAAGAGTTTATGACCGGAAGAGAAGTCAGTGTACTTTCCTTTGTAGATGGCAAGACCATCCGGATCATGACTTCTGCACAGGATCACAAGAGAGCGAAGGACGGCGATCAGGGACTGAATACCGGCGGTATGGGAACCTTTTCTCCCAGCCCGTTCTATACCGAAGAAGTGGATGCATTCTGCAAGAAATATATTTACCAGGCTACGGTGGATGCCATGGCAGCGGAAGGCAGACCTTTCAAAGGCGTTATTTTCTTCGGACTGATGCTGACACCGAACGGCCCCAAAGTACTGGAGTACAATGCAAGATTCGGTGACCCGGAGGCACAGGTGGTACTGCCCCGCATGAAGAACGATATTATCGAGGTCATGGAGGCTTGTGTGGACGGTACTCTGGATCAGATCGATCTGCAGTTTGAAGACAATGCTGCAGTCTGTGTGGTTCTGGCCAGTGATGGCTATCCGGTATCCTATGAGAAGGGTTATGTGATAAACGGACTGGAGAAGTTCAACGGAAAAGACGGCTATTATTGTTTCCATGCGGGAACGAAGCTCACAGACAAGGGAATCGTGACAAACGGCGGACGTGTTCTGGGAGTGACAGCCAAGGGAGCTACCCTGAAGGAGGCCCGTGCCAATGCCTATGCGGCAACGGAATGGATCACCTTCGAGAACAAATACATGCGTCATGACATTGGCAAGGCAATCGATGAAGCGTAAGACATGTCAGGATACAGAAGGAGTTGCAGATGAAAAAGACAGTACAGAGAACAAGTAAATTCAAGGCTTTCTGGGGAATGCTTGCATTGGTGCTTGTGCTGGGAGCAGGACTTTTTGCCGAGAATCTGGCGTTTGTCAGCCATGCGGAAAGCGCAGCCAAGGTAACAGCATCCAGTGCAAAGATCCGTAAGAGTGCGGATTCTTCCAGTGAAGTCATCGGCAGTGCGGCAAAGGATAAGACCATTTCCATCAAGAGCCAGACCAAGGGAGCGGATGGCTATACCTGGTATGAGGTATATGTGGATGCGAATACGCTGGGATATATTCGTTCCGATCTGGTAAGCATTACCGACGGATCTACCCCGCCGTCTTCTTCAACTACGACCACCACGACAACTACAACGACGACTACCGCAGCAACACCGGCTCCGGCAGTGAATGAAACACCGGTGGATGTCACAGCGGTGGAGCCTGTAAGTGCTACCGTGACGGGCGGACAGTCGGTGCGTGTGCGCAGCAATGCATCTACCACGAGCCAGATCGTAACCACAGCAGAGAACGGAATGGCTCTGACCGTCACCGGACAGGCTGCCGGTACGGACGGCAATACCTGGTATCAGGTGAATTTCATCGCCAACAATACCGAAGTGACCGGATTTATCCGTTCCGATTATGTGGCGTTATCCGGAGAACTGCAGGCACCTTCCACAGAGCAGCCTGCGGAAGAACAGCCTTCGGAAGAACAGCCCGCCGAAGATACACAGACCACTTCCAAGGACTGGGATACCCAGTTGCAGGGAGATGCATGGTATCTGTTAGATATGGTAGGACAGAAACAATACAAGATCGATGATCTGTTCAGCTCTATTGACCAGATTACTGAGATTAATGCGCAGTTTGAGACCAATCAGAAGAAGATCACCAGTCAGAAGGTCGTGATCATTATTCTTGTCATTCTTCTGGTGGCAGCGGCGGCAGCAGTCACTCTGCTGATCTTCAAGATCAAGGATATGACGGATGCGGCTGATTTCTCTGATGCGGAGGAAGCAGCACTTCGCAGAAGAAGAGTGGACAGACCCCAGACCGGCAGAGGTCAGGGTGGAAGACCGGCACCTCAGGGCGGCAGAACCCAGGGAGGCCAGAAAGTGATGCATGAAGTGGGAGCAGAGAGACGTCCCGCAGGAAAGCCCGCCGGACAGGGCGGCAGACCGGTGCAGGGACAGAGACCGGCAGGCCAGCAGGCAAGACCCGCGACACAGGGAGCCAGACCTACGGCACCCCAGGCCGGAAGACCCGCACCGCAGGGAACCAGACCTGCAGCACCCCAGACCGGAAGACCCGCACCGCAGGGAACCAGACCAGCAGCACCCCAGACCGGAAGACCCGCACCGCAGGGAACCAGACCTGCAGCACCCCAGACCGGAAGACCCGCACCGCAAGTAGACAGACCGGTAAAACCGGCACAGAATAACGGTAATCCGCAGGATCCCGGCTGGAAGTCCAAGAACTTCATGTCCGATGATGACGAGTTCGAATTCGAATTCCTGAACTGGGACGGCGACGAAGAACAATAGGAATAAAAAGACCGGAAACGGCATCTTACGAGAGTGGGATGCCGCTTTCTTTGTTTGCGCGCCATGGGCGCGCTCTAACGGGTGTAAGTCCCGAACACGC
>ERZ1504996.651-NODE-651-length-9649-cov-3.311028_pt1 | contig 9649 bp, 10 predicted proteins | sample MGYA00572424_ERZ1504996 | MGnify/ENA primary metagenome ERZ1504996 (study PRJEB39906, sample SAMEA3182051) | gut metagenome | biome: human; feature: gut; material: Stool; isolation source: human stools | place: Canada | collected 2012-03-07 ...
CGACTGCATCAAAATATTAGAAGTAAATTAGCTGTTGTAATTTGCGGCAAAAGATGGTAGAATACTAATAATTGAGCATAGCGTATGCTGAGTATCACTACCGTACAGCAAGGAGAGACAGCAATGGGCGAAAACCGCGAATATCTGACGCAGTCCGCGAGCGACGGCAGCATCAACATTTCCGAGGATGTTGTGGTCGCGATCGCGTCCGAGGCCATCGGCGAGATCGAGGGCGTCGGCGCCATGATGACCACCATGACCGAGCAGCTCACCGAGCAGTTCATGGGCAAGAAGCCCGCACGCGGCATCCGCATGGACATTCAGGACGGCGAGATCACGCTGGACGTTTACCTGACGGTGAAATACGGCTTCGCCATTCCCGAGACCGCCGCCAAGGTGCAGGACGCCGTGATGAGCGCGGTCGAGACGATGACGGGCTTCTCCGTCCGGACGGTCAACGTCCATGTGGGCGGCATCAGCTTCAACTAACAAGAAAGAGAAAAGGACGAAACGTCTATGGTTCGCAATACTGCAAGAGAGATTGCCGTGCATCTGGCGTATGAGCTGAGCTTCACCGACAAAACGGCGGAGGAGCTGGTCGCCGAGCGGCTGAGCCGTGACGGCTTTGCCGAGCTGGCAGGCGAGGATGAGCTTTACAGCGAAGCGCCCAACGCCAAGCAGGCGGAGTATATCCGCGCGCTCGTGTGCGGCGTGGCCGATCACGCGCCGGAGCTGGACGAATTCATCGCCAGGTACGCCAAGGGCTGGAGCTTTGACCGCATCCCGCTCGTGGCCTCCGCCATCATGCGCGTGGCGATGTACGAAATTCTCTATTTCCGTGACGTGCCGAACTCTGTCGCCATCAACGAGGCGGTGGAGATCGCCAAGAAGTACGAAACGCCCGAGACCGTGAAGTTCATCAACGGCATCCTCGGCTCGTTCGTGCGCGCGGAGATCAGCGCAGAATAAGCGAAGAGGCAGAGCACCGCGCACGGCGGCGCTCTGCTTTGTATATCCGGCATCTGCAAAGGAAAAACGCTTCACAGGAGAACGCATGGAACAGCAAATGATCTTCTCGGTCAGCGAGGCCAACAACTTCATCAAGGCTCTGCTCGACCGCGTGCCGCAGCTGCAGGAGATCTTCGTGCGCGGCGAGATCTCAAACTACAAGCTCTACCCCTCGGGCCACCACTACTTCACGCTCAAGGACGCCGAGGGCGCGATGCGCTGCGTGCTGTTCAAGGGAAACGCCCTGCGTCTGCGCTTCCGTCCCGAGAACGGCATGAAGGTCATCGCCTTCGGGCGCATCAGCGTGTTCCCGCGCGACGGGGCCTATCAGCTTTATGTCTCCGAGCTATCGCCGGAGGGCGCGGGCGAGGGGAAGACCGTCCACCGTGATGCCGGGCGCGCCGGCGCGGCGGTGCATGATATGCTCCGCATTCTCCGCGCGCGCTGGCCGCTGACGGAGGTCAAGCTCCTCGGCGTGCGCGTGCAGGGAACCGAGGCCCCGCCGGAGATCGCCGGCGCGCTGCGCTACGCGAACAGATATAAGGTCGCGGACCTCATCATCACGGGCCGCGGCGGCGGCTCCATTGAGGACCTCTGGGCGTTCAACGACGAGCGCGTGGCGCGCGCCATCTACGAATCGGAGATCCCCGTCATCTCCGCCGTCGGTCACGAGCCGGACGTCACCATCGCCGACTATGTCGCCGACGCGCGGGCGTCCACGCCGTCGAACGCCGCGGAGATCGCCGTGCCCGACCGGAATGACGTCCGCGCCCGGCTCACGGCGCTGGAGCGAAGCATGACCAAAACGGAGGAAAGCCGCCTTTCCGCGCTGCGCGAACGGCTGACCGCCTTGGAGCGGAAGCGCGTGCTGCGCGACCCGATGGCCTTCATCGCGGACAAGCGCCTGCTGCTCGACTACACACAGAAGAATCTCGCCTCGCTTGCGGAAAAGCAGGTGGGGCAGCGGCGGCAGCGCTTCACGGCGTTGTGCGCGTCGCTCCACGCGATGAGCCCGCTTGCAGTGCTCGCGCGCGGCTATGCCGTGGCGCGGACGGCAAACGGTACGGTGCTCCGCAGCGCGGACGAGGTGACCGTCGGCGAGACGATCGACGTGACGCTCGGACGGGGCAGCCTGGCATGTACGGTCAACGAAACGAGAGGAGAGAACAACCATGGCAAAAAGCTTTGAGGATAACATCACGCGGCTCGAGGAGATCGTGTCGCAGCTTGAGCGCGGCGACGCGAAGTTAGCCGACTCGCTCAAGCTCTTTGAGGAGGGAACGAAGCTCGTCACCTCCTGCGGAAAAATGCTCGACGAGGCGGAGCAGAAGGTCGTGCGCCTGACCAAAGGCGCGGACGGCGCGCCGGTCGAAGCCCCCTTTGCTGCGGAGGAATAGTACATGGAACGAGAACTGTTTGCCCTCCGCATGGAGGAATACCGCACGATGGTCGAGGACCTTCTCGATGCACAATGCGTCGCCGCGGACGAGCCCTACGCGCGGCTGCTCGACGCCATGCGCTACAGTCTCACCGCGGGCGGCAAGCGCCTGCGGCCGATCCTGACGCTGGAATTCTGCCGCCTTTGCGGCGGCGATGTTCACGCCGCGCTTCCCGGCGCCTGCGGCGTGGAGCTGCTGCATACCTATTCGCTCATCCACGACGATCTGCCGTGCATGGACGACGACGATCTGCGCCGCGGCAAGCCGTCGAACCACAAGGTGTTCGGCGAGGCCACCGCCGTGCTGGCGGGCGACGCGCTGCAGGCTCTCGCCTTTGAAACGGTGCTCTCCGCGCCGCTTGCGCCGGAGCGCGCGCTGCGCTGCGCTCAGATTTTGACGCACGCCGCGGGTCACGCCGGCATCTGCGGCGGCCAGCAGCTCGACCTCGAATGGGAGGGCCGCTCCCTCGACCGCGACGAGCTGATGGCGATCCATCTGCGCAAAACGAGCGCGCTCATCCGCGCGGCCTGCCTGATGGGCGTCGCCGCCGCGGGCGGCACGGCGGAGCAGGCGGATGCGGCGCAGCGCTATGCCGACGCGCTCGGCCTTGCCTTCCAGATCCGCGACGATATGCTCGACGTGATCGGCGACGAGGCGACCTTCGGCAAGCCCATCGGCTCGGACAAGGCGGAGAAAAAGACCACCTTCGTCGATCTCCTCGGCCTTGCGGCATGTGAGCGTGAGGTCGTGCGTCTGACCGACGAGGCGATCTCCGCGCTCGGTCTGTTCGGCGGAGAAGCGGACTTCCTCGCCGCGCTCTCGCACAGCATGGAAACGCGGAACAAGTAACGCCCGGCAGGGCGGAGACCTTCGGGACTCCGCCCTGTTTTGCGTCGTTCACAAAAATTTTGCGGTGAATATCGCGCTGTATATCTTGTATATTTCCGCACGATGGTCTATAATGACCATGATTTGACATGACGGCGGTATCCCGCGCTCCTGCCGGGCCGCCCGAAAACAACTGCAAGGGGATACTACGTTGATCTTGGACCGAATTCATTCGCCGGAAGACCTCCGGGCGCTCGACGGCTCGGAGCTTCCGCTTCTCTGCGACGAGCTGCGCGGCTTTCTTGTCACGCAGGTCTCGCACACCGGCGGGCACCTCGCCTCGAACCTCGGTGTGGTGGAGCTGACCGTCGCCATCCACCGCGTGTTCGACACGGCGCGCGACCGCCTCGTTTTTGACGTGGGGCATCAGTGCTACGTCCATAAAATACTCACCGGCCGCGCGGACCGCTTTCCGACGCTGCGGCAGCTCGGCGGCATCTCGGGCTTTCCCAAGCCCTGCGAGAGCGTACACGACGCCTTCATCGCCGGTCACGCCTCCAACTCCGTCTCCGTGGCGCTCGGCATGGCGCGCGCCCGCACGATGCTACACGAGGATTACAGCGTGCTTGCCCTCATCGGCGACGGCGCGCTCACCGGCGGTCTTGCTTACGAGGGGCTCAACAACGCCGGCGCCTCCGGCGAGCCGCTGATCGTGATCCTCAACGACAACGGTATGTCCATCGACCGCAACGTCGGCGCGATGAGCGAGCATCTCTCGCGCCTGCGCACGAAGCCGGAGTACTTTGCCTTCAAGAAGGCGTACCACAACGCACTGAGCGGCTCGGCGGTCGGACGCGCGCTCTACCGCTTCAACCACTCGCTCAAAACGGGACTCAAAAAGGCCATGCTGCCCAACGCCACGATGTTCGAGGATATGGGCTTCGCCTACCTCGGTCCTGTGGACGGGCACGACCTCGCGCAGCTCACCACCACGCTCGAATGGGCGCGGGAGATGAAGCGCCCGGTGCTCGTCCATGTCCGCACGCAGAAGGGGCACGGCTACGCGCCTGCCGAGCGTGAGCCGTGGAAATTCCACGGCGTCGGTCCCTTCGACGCTGCGACCGGCGCGGTTCCTCCGGCGAAGGAAAGCTTTTCCTCCGTCTTCGGCGCGGCGCTCACGGAGCTGGCCGAGGAGGACCCGCGCGTGTGCGCGATCACCGCGGCGATGGAGGACGGCACGGGTCTCACGCCCTTTGCCGGGCGTTTCCCCGACCGCTTTTTTGACGTCGGCATCGCCGAGGGACACGCCGCCGCGATGGCGGCGGGCCTTGCCAAGCAGGGCGCGCTCCCGGTGTTCGCCGTGTATTCGAGCTTTCTCCAGCGCGCCTACGACCAGCTGCTGCACGATGTGGCGCTGAGCGGACTGCACGTCGTCTTTGCGGTCGACCGCGCGGGCTTGGTCGGTGCGGACGGCGCGACGCATCACGGCGTGATGGACACGGTATTTTTATCCGGCATCCCGAATATGACGGTGCTCTGCCCCGCAAGCTTCGCGGAGCTGCGCGCCATGCTGCGCCGCGCGCTTTTTGAAATGACCGGCCCGGTCGCCATCCGCTATCCGCGCGGCGGCGAGGGCGCCTTCACCGCCGATACAAGCGCCGGGGATTTTGCCGAGCTGCGCGCGGGGAAGGACATCACGCTCTGCGCCTACGGCACGCTCATCAACAACGTGCTCGGCGCGGCGGAGCTGCTGCACGAGGACGGCATCGAGGCGCGGGTGGTCAAGCTCAACCGCATTTCGCCCTTCCGCGGCGGCGAGCTTTCCAGAATCTTCGGCACAACGAAGCGGCTGCTGGTCGCGGAGGAATGCTCGGGCGTGGGCTGCATCGGCCAGCGCATCGCGGCGATCCTCGCCGAGGAGGGGCACGAGCCGCAGAGGCTCATGCTCTGCAACCTCGGGCGCAGATTCATCGAGCAGGGGAGCGTCGGCGAGCTGTACCGCCAATGCGGACTGGACGCGGAGAGCCTGGCACGCACGGCAAAGGAGGTCTGCCAATGAGTACAAAGGAACGATTGGACGTCGCGCTCGTTGCGCGCGGCCTTGCCGAAACGCGCGCCAAGGCGCAGGCGAGCATTATGAGCGGCATTGTCTATGTGAACGGGCAAAAGGTCGATAAGGCCGGCACGCCGGTCGCCGCCGACGCGGCGCTCGAGGTGCGCGGACACACGCTGCGCTATGTCAGCCGCGGCGGGCTCAAGCTCGAAAAGGCGATGGCGGAGTTTCCCATCACGCTCACGGACTGCATCTGCGCCGACATCGGTGCCTCCACCGGCGGCTTTACCGACTGTATGCTGCAAAACGGCGCGAAAAAGGTCTACGCCGTGGACGTCGGCTACGGTCAGCTCGACTGGAGGCTCCGCAGTGACGAGCGCGTGGTGTGTATGGAGCGCACGAACGCGCGCTATCTCACGCACGAGCAGATCCCCGACGAGCTGGATTTCGCGTCCGTGGACGTGTCGTTTATCTCGCTCAAGCTCATTCTGCCCGCGCTCGCGGGGCTTCTGAAGCCGGACGGCCACGCCGTCTGCCTCGTCAAGCCGCAGTTCGAGGCAGGACGGGAAAAGGTCGGCAAAAAGGGCGTCGTGCGCGATCCCGCCGTGCATCTGGAGGTGCTCGAGCACTTTCTGGAGCACGCAAAGGAAAGTCGCTTTACCGTCCTTGGCCTGACGTACTCTCCCATTCGCGGCCCCGAGGGGAACATTGAATATCTCGGCTATCTCTCCCGTGCGGAGGAGGAGCCGCCGGTCCATGACCTGAAGGCTCTGGTCGAGGCGTCCCACGCGGCGCTGGAGGAAAAGAAAGGCGAAAACGATGCTTAAAAAGGTAATACTTTGTCCAAACCCCTACCGCGACCATGAGCTGACCGTCGCCAAGGAGGCCAAGCGCATCCTCGACAGCGTTCACTGTCCGAACGTCGTGTGCGTGCCGTTCCGCAACGAGGAGAAGCCCGAGGGCTACGGCCTCGATATCCGTCCGCTCCAGCAGGAGCTGCGCGGCGCGGACATGATCATCGCCTTCGGCGGCGACGGCACGATCCTGCACCTTTCCAAGACCGCAGCGCACCGCGACATTCCGGTGCTCGGCGTGAACCTCGGCTCGCTCGGCTTCATGGCGGAGCTGGAGCAGAAGGAGCTTGGCCGCCTCGGCGAGCTGATGGACGAAAAATACACGGTCGAGAGCCGCATGATGCTCGACGTCAGCGTGGTGCGCGAGGGGCGCGTCATCTACTCCAACCTTGCGCTCAACGAGGCAGTTGTGACCCGCGGAGCGGTGTCCCGCGTGATCCGGCTCCACATTCGGACCGAGCAGGGACGGCTGCTCGATGTGACGGGCGACGGCGTGATCGTCGCAAGCCCGACCGGCTCCACGGCCTATTCGCTCTCCGCGGGCGGGCCGGTCGTCGAGCCGACAGCGCGCAACCTCATCGTCAGTCCGATCTGCGCGCACAGCGTGCACGCCAACTCCTATGTGCTCTCGCCGGAGCGCACCGTCACCGTGCAGACGGAAAAGACCGGCTACAAGCCGATCTTTCTCTCCGCCGACGGCGGGCGGGCGTTTTCACTGCGCAACGGCGACGCCGTGGAGATCCGGCGCTCAAAATATGAAACAAAGCTCGTAAGGCTTTCCAATAAGAGCTTTTGCGATATCCTGCAAAAAAAGATGTTGATGGGAGTGTTGGGACATGAAGAATAACCGACAGGAGAAAATTCTGGCCATCATTGAGGCCGAGCCGATCGAAACACAGGAGCAGCTTCTCTCGAAGCTGCAGGAGCAGGGCATTGAGAGCACGCAGGCGACCATCTCGCGCGACATCAAGCAGCTCCACCTCATCAAGGAGCCGGTCGGCGGCGGGCGCTACCGCTACGCCGTGAGCGCGCAGAAGATCAAGCTCAACTTTGCCGGCAGATTGCAGGTCATCCTGCGCGAGAGCATCCTCAGCGCCGACCGCGCGCAGAACCTCGTCGTGGTGAAGATGATGCCGGGCCTCGGCCCCGCGGCGGGCTCCGCCTTCGACGGCATGGAGATCCCCGCCATCGTCGGCACGGTCAGCGGCGACGACACGGTGCTCGTCGTGCTGCGCGACGAGCAGAGCGCGGCGGAATTCTGCACCGAGCTGACCGCCATGATCAAGTAAGAAGGGGAGAAGGCCGCAATGCTTCAGCTTCTCCACATCGAAAACATCGCCGTCATCGAGCGCGCGGACATCTCGTTCCGCGCGGGCTTCAACGCGCTCACCGGCGAGACCGGCGCGGGCAAGTCCATCGTCATCGACTCGCTCGGCGCGGTGCTCGGCGCGCGCACCTCGCGCGACCTGATCCGCACGGGCGCGGCCAAGGCCTTCGTCAGCGCGGAATTTGACGGCGTGGACGCCTCGCTTCCTGTGCTCGCCGCGCTCGGCGTCGAGCCGGAGGACGGCGTGCTGCTGCTCCAGCGCGACATCTATGCCGACGGCAAGAACATCTGCCGCGCGAACGGACGGCCCATCACGGTCGCGCAGCTGCGCGCGTTGGGGACGAGCCTTTTGAATATCCACGGCCAGCACGAGGGCACGCAGCTGCTCGACGAGGAGCAGCACGGCGCGTACCTCGACCGCTTCGCCCGGCTCGACGGCCTGCCGGAAGCCTATACAGCGCGTTATCAGGCGGTGCGTGAGACCCAGCGGCAGATCGAGGCGCTTGAAATGGACGAGGCGGAAAAGGCCCGCCGCGTCGACACGCTGCGCCATCAGATCGCCGAGCTGGAGCGCGCAGAGCTGCGCGACGGCGAGGAGGAAGAGCTTCTTGCGCGGCGCGAGCTGCTGCGCAACGCCGAAAAGTTCATGGACGCCTTTGCCGCGGCGGACTACGCCCTCTCCGGCGGGGACGACGGCCTCGGCGCGGCGAGCCAGCTCAAGAACGCGGAGAACGCGCTCCACAGTGTGCGCGCCCTCGGCGCTCGCTTCTCCGAGCTGTGCGAGCGGCTGGAGAGCCTGTATTCCGACGTTTACGATCTCGCCGAAACGGTGCGCGACCTGAGAAGTGAGATGGACTTTTCCCCGCAGGAGCTCGACGCGGTGGAGAGCCGTGCCGACCAGCTCTACCGCCTCAAGAAAAAGTACGGCGCGACGGTCGGCGAGATGCTCGATTACCTCGAGCGCAGTAAAAAGGAGCTTGACGAGATCGAATACGCGGACGATCGCATCGTGCAGCTTCAGGGGACGCTTGCTAGGCAGGAAAAGGAAATGCTCGCCGCGGCGCGCACGCTTTCCGACGCGCGCAAGGCTGCGGCAAAAGTGCTCGAGGAGCGCATTCTGCGGGAGCTGCGCGAGCTGGACATGAACAAGGTCCGCTTTTCCATCGACTTTACAGAGCATGAGCCGGACGCGACGGGCATCGACACGGTGCGCTTCCTCATGAGCGCGAACGCGGGCGAGGACCTCAAGCCCATCCACAAGATCGCCTCGGGCGGCGAGCTCGCGCGCATCATGCTCGCGCTCAAAAACGTGCTCGCCGAGCAGGATCATGTGATGACGATGGTCTTTGACGAGGTGGATACCGGCGTCTCGGGCCGCGCGGCCCAGCGCGTGGCGGAGAAGATGGCGAAGCTCTCGCGCAGGCGTCAGGTGCTCTGCGTGACGCATCTGCCGCAGCTCGCCGCGATGGCGGACACGCACTTTTCCGTCGAGAAGGGCGAGGAGAACGGACGCACCTTCACGCGCGTCGTGGAGCTTGACCGCACACAGCGCTGCGCGGAGCTTGCGCGGCTGACCGGCGGCGCGGCGGCGACCGAAACGCAGCTGCGCGGCGCGGAGGAGCTGCTGAGCGCGGCGGACGCGTTCCGCGGCGCGCTGTGAATTCTTCGTTTTGATTCGCTTTAACGTAAAAAAGAATTGCATTTTTCGCCGTATGGCATTACAATATTAGTTGATTTGCAGATCTGAAAAAAGGAGAACCGCTGCCGATGGACCAGTACGCGCAGCGCATCACGCGGGACTATCCCGTGCGGCGCAAGGCACAGGAAAAAGAAAATATGCGCACCTACCTCATGGGGCAGCTGCGCGCGCTCGGCTACGACGCAAAGCTCAACGACTGCGGCAAGGCGGTGAACGTCATCGCGGGCGATCCCGAGCGGGCGAGCATCCTCTATGCCGCGCACTACGATACGCCGCTGCGCGAGCCGCTGCCGGCGATCCTCTGCCCGACGCGGCCGGTGACCTATCTGCTCTATCAGGCGCTCACGCCCGTGCTGGCGCTGGTGCTCTGCTTCGCGGTCTCCCTCGGCGTGACCTTCGCGCTGAGCCTTCCGAACCTCACGCTGCCGCTCTTTCTCGTGC
>ERZ1504996.656-NODE-656-length-9520-cov-3.805811_pt1 | contig 9520 bp, 10 predicted proteins | sample MGYA00572424_ERZ1504996 | MGnify/ENA primary metagenome ERZ1504996 (study PRJEB39906, sample SAMEA3182051) | gut metagenome | biome: human; feature: gut; material: Stool; isolation source: human stools | place: Canada | collected 2012-03-07 ...
AGAGCTTGTTTAAAAACAAATGTGAATAAAAAATGAGCATCAGTCGGATGCTCAGGCATTTATCCTTTGTGAATTGTTTAAATAAATGAACAAACATAAACAAACACAAAGAATTATGTATCTGACCGATTTGACCGATGCTCAGAAGGAGTATATAAAAGGAACAATTCTCATAGACAACTGGCGTAGCAAATATGATTTTTTTCTCATACTTGACGCGATAATCTACATAGATGTCAGCGGTTGCCAATGGCGACTGCTTCCAGAGGAATATCCCAAGTGGCAGACGGTCTATTACTATTTCAGGCGCTGGGGTGCAATGGATGCCTTTTCTGAACTTGAGGACAGTCTTGTGGAGAAAGTCAGACTCAGAAGAGGAGAATCGCCACACCCGACCATCGGTGCCATAGACAGTGAGAGTTCCCGTTCCGCTCTTCCCCGTTCCCAAAAAGGAATTGACGGGAATAAGAAAGTAAAGGGCGTAAAACGCAACATAATAACTGATAAGGACGGTGACATTCTGGAAGCATCCACAACTCTTGCCAATATTCACGATTCCAAATCCGCTTATGCTCTTGTGGCAATGCTTGTCGTCGCTTTTCCATGGATAAGACGCATCTATGCAGACAGAGGCTATCGTGGAAATTTCATAGAGGAGGCCAAACATGATTTTGGAATTGACATAGAGATTACGCATTCAAATTATTCCGGTCAGTTTGTCCCGGCAAAGAAAAGATGGGTCGTGGAGAGGACTTTCGCATGGCTTGAAAATTTCAGACGATTATGCCGAAACTACGAAGAGACTACAGAATCCGCCAACGAAATGCTCATGGTCGCAGCGGTTGTGATTACCCTACGCAAACTCACGTCCGCTAACAATCGTTTTTAAACAACCTCTTATAATATTTGATTTTGACGGGACCTTGGCCGACACAACATCGACAATCCTGAGTACCTACCATGCAACAATAGCCGAGCTACAGGCCGATAACCGAACTGATGCAGAACTGAGAGCGACTATAGGTTTTCCATTAAAAGAGGGTTTCAGGCACCTGTATCCTGAATATAACGATGCACAACTCGACTTGTGCGTAAACACCTATAGGCGCATATTTAACGAGAATAAGACCCGGCTTGTGCCGCAGCTTTTCCCCGGCGTGGTGGAAACTCTCGATAAACTTGCCAATGCAGGCATAGTCATGACTATAGCATCGTCGAGGTCGCGAGAATCACTGATTGAGTTTTGTGAGGCCACAGGTATTGCGAAGTATTTTAGCCTGATACTCGGTGCCAACGACGTAGTGCGAAGCAAGCCCGACCCGGCACCTGTGCTACAGACCTTGGCCGAGTTGCGCTGCAAGGCTGACGAGTGTATTGTCGTCGGCGACATGCCGGTAGATATAGCAATGGGCCGGGGCGCGGGTTGCCATTGTGTGGGAGTAAGTTACGGCAACTCGTCGCGCTCCGGCCTCACCGCTGCCGGCGCCGATATCGTCATCGACACCATGGCAGAGTTACCGCCTTACTGCGGAGAGATTTGATAGATATCAAGCTTATCATTAAAGTCTAACCACTGGTGCAAAATTAGACAATAAAACTCCGTTGGGACTTACCAAAATCACTCTATCTTTTACCATTATTACCGAAGAATATATCAGAGTTTTTCAATTAGTATAAAAGTATTTATCTTTGCATTGTTAAAGGTTGATATTTATGAGATTTAACAAAACACACGAGCAATGAGACGCAGTATACTAATAATGATTATGACTCTGATAATCAATACAACGATTATGGCACAAAACAAGATAACGCAAACAGCAGGGCGCACTGCCCTTGGCGACTTCGCGCCGCAATTTGCAGAACTAAATGACGACGTGCTCTTCGGCGACGCCGTCTGGAACGACTCTACCCTGAGCCTCCACGACCGCAGCATGGTCACCATCTCGATACTTCTCGGTAAAGGCATGACCGACCAGTCGTTTCGCGCACACCTCGAGATGGGCAAGAAACACGGCATAACCCGTAAGGAAATCGCCGCATTGCTCACGCAGGCAGCTTTCTATGCCGGATGGCCAAATGCCTGGGCCGGCTTCAGAATAGCCAAAGAAGTATGGGCCGACCCAGCCGACAGCGCAACCGAGAAAGAACGTTTCCAACAGGAAATGATATTCCCGATTGGCGAACCTAATACAGCCTATGCCAAATATTTCCAAGGCAACAGCTATCTGGCCCGTGTATCAGACTCGATGGTGCCGTTTGCCAACGTGACCTTCGAGCCCGGGTGCCGCAACAACTGGCACATACACCACGCAAGCAAGGGCGGCGGCCAGATGCTTGTGGGCGTGGCAGGCCGTGGTTGGTACCAGGAAGAAGGGAAACCTGCGGTAGCCATACTTCCAGGCACAGTGATACACATACCGGCCAACGTGAAGCACTGGCACGGAGCGGCGAAAGACAGTTGGTTTGCCCACTTAGCATTTGAAGTTCCGGGAGAAAATGCATCCAATGAATGGCTCGAACCCGTCAGCGACGAGCAATATCTGAGCCTCCCGACCGAATAAGACAAAGCACTATCCCCACACAAAAAGGCCGACTCAACAAATGGAGCCGGCCTTTTTGGTATCATGACAACAATGTCAATTGTCGCGTGACAATATTTTAGAGCCGCCGAATACTTCGCTCATCGGCATAGCGTCGAGAGTGCGGTCGATAGTGACGACTTCATCGAGCGACAATTTTATGTCGGCCGCACCGGCATTTTCCTTTAGGTGCCCCAGGTGCCTCGTACCGGGAATAGGTACAATCCATGGTTTCTTGCACAACATCCACGCGAGAGAAATCTGCGACGGGGTGGCATGATGCTCGTCGGCGAGGTGCATGACGTAGTCGAGCAATTCCTGATTTTTGTCGAAGCTATCCCTGCTGAACTGCGGCATCGCGGCGCGATAATCAGTGTGAGGGTCAAACTTGGAGGAGGCATCGTAGTTGGTGGTCAGAAGTCCGTTGGCCAGCGGCGAGAAAGCCACGAAACCTATGCCGAGTTCTTCGAGTAAGGGGAAGATTGCCTCGTGCCACCTCGCCATCATCGAATAGCGGTTTTGCACAGCAGTGACACGACACACGGCATGGGCGCGACGCAGATACTCCTCGTTGGCTTCAGAGATGCCCCAGTGCAATATTTTGCCCTCACTTATAAGGTCGAGCATGACACCGGCAACGACCTCGGGCTCGACCGCCGGGTCGATACGGTGCTGGTAATACAGGTCGATATGGTCGGTACGAAGACGCCTCAAAGACCCCTCCACAGTCCTGCGTATTGTCTCGGGCTTAGAATCAGGAATAAGCGGATGGGGGCCGTCACCCCCGGGATTATCAAAAGCGAGGCCAAACTTTGTGGCCAGGACAATTCGGTCGCGGAAGTCATGGAGAGCGTTTCCGAGCAGTTCCTCGTTGGCATGAGGGTCATCGACCGTACCATATATCTCGGCAGTGTCGAACATGGTATAACCCATGTCGACAGCGTCAGCCAATAGCCTCGACATCTCATGTTTGTCGGCCGGAAGGCCGTAGCCATGGCTCATACCCATACAGCCGAGACCGACAGCCGACACGCGCAGACCGCTCAATCCTAATGTCCTATATTCCATATTATTTGAGTACTTTGATATTTTTGAGCCATGTGGTGACATTGCCGCTATTGCCGACACCACTTGAGGTGAGTCCGAGACCTGACAGGTGGGTAGATTGCGGTGTAAGCGATACAATCTTTTGCAAAGTCTCATCACGATATGTCGAGGCATAGGTGCAGAACGGCACGACTATCTTTCCCTTGAAGTCATAAGACTCTGCAAAGGTGTTTATAATCATTGGTGCCGTATGCCACCACACAGGACAACCGATAAATACTACGTCGTAAGAATCCATATCCTCTACCGTGCCCTTAATGGCCGGTCTCGCATCGGCGTCGCGCTCGGCCAGGGCGACCTCGGTGCAGGGGGTATATTCGGCAGGGTATGGATTTACGGGCACAATCTCAAAAAGTGTCCCGCCAGTCTGCTCTGAAATCTGCCGGGCCATACGCGCCGTGGTGCCACCCCAACTGAAATAGGCAATAAGGATTTTACTGTTTTCGGGAACTTCGGTGCCGTCGCCGGACGGGATTTCGGGTCCGGCATCGTCTTTGTCACATGCAACGAGCGAAGTAGTGAAAAGCACCATCAACAAGAACGGAAGTATTTTTTTCATCGTAGTCATATATTATTTGTCGTGATGCAAAGTTAGGTTTATTGTGACTAAGGATTATTATCAAAAACACGGAGCAAATTGCTAAATTCGCCGAATAACAACAAACCGGGGGCTTGTCTCAATAGAGACAACCCCCGGCAGCCTAACACTGATTCAAAAATGTATCAATCTTTTTGCACGACAAGATAATTGGTCAGGCTCCAGAATTGGTCGGGGTCAGATATCTTTAGCACCTTTTGGCTATCGGTCTCAACGAGGCGGTAGGACGACTCGGGATGGTTGGTAAGTATTTTTGCCTTTTTCGAGCCAAGGGGTAATGTCCCGAGTGCACGCTTGTCGCTCGGAGATGTGTATAAGAGACAGGTGCACGCTTGTCGCTGACGACAAAGAAGTCTTTATCGAAATCTCCCTTCATCAGTTTTGTTTTGCGAAGGAAAGCCGATTCGATTATATTGTGGTTTTTGAGCTGTGCCTTGGATGCAACAACATAATAGCAAGTGTTGAGTTCGTTTTCGAACGATACTGCGGCCTCAATGGCAATATTGCGCTCGCCGGTCACTGTCGATACTGTATTCGTTAGCGAGTCTACAGTGTCGTTTAGCTCGCCAATATGCTCCCTGGCGGCAGTGAGCTGCCTCTTGAGCGATTCGATTTCGTCGATTTGCGAGTCAATCTGTATGCGCAGGGCCTCGATGGTCTCATGGAGTTCCTTATTGTTGATGGTAGAGTTTTGCAGTTTGTCTTCCAGTTCTTGCAGTTGGGCCTTTCGCTGCTGTATTTTTTCTTTGAGACACGCCATGTCGGCAAGTATTTGGGCTTTCTGAGCGGGATATTCATTTGGATGGGCAGCGGCGATGGTCATGACGTTTTCGAGCTTCTTTATCTGCTCCAGATTGATAGAAATCTCCTTGACCAGGGCGAGTAGCTGGTCGCGTTCGTTTAGGGCAGTGGCGAGTTCCTGCTTGGATATTTCCTCTAAAGACTGACCGTTTTCCTTATTATTATTGCAAGAAAACAGTAGCGCAAGGCAAAGTATCGAAAGAACAGAGCTAATAGTATTCTTCATATTTATGTCAGATTATTTGATAAAATTAGATAAGACCGGGCTACCGACATAGCGGGTGTCAACGAACGCCGCAAATGTGTCAATGAACGTAACGTGGCGTATTTGTTGTTTTTAGGAAGATATATTAATTTTGCGATATGAAATCATTAGAGCACAAAACCAGCCTGATATTCGACCTGTTCTTCTGCATCGTCATAATGCCGCTTATGATAGTGCTGAGCCGTGTACACTACTGGTGGGGTGTCTCCCCGGTTTTCACGTGCCTGACTACGATTTATCTCTACGGCTGCTATTTTGTAATCAAGGCTCTAAACCTGCCAAGGCTCATTTTGTCGAAATCCTACTACAAGCTGGGCGGCATCTTTACTGCGATGATATTGGCTACATATCTGCTGACCCTGTATCCCTTGCCTAAAATGGATTTCGTGATACCGTCGATGAGCGAATACCAGACACGAGTGAGGAATTACAACATGGCAATTACGGTATGGTTTATGTTCTCTATCATAATATGCTATTCGCTCACGGTGGCGTTTGTCAAGGAGCTATATCACCGCCTGCTGTTGCAAAGTATTATAGAGAACCAGCGCGACAAGGCACAGTTGGCCCTCTATAAGGCTCAGATAAATCCACATTTTCTATTCAACACCCTCAACTCGCTCTACAGCCTCGTAATCGGCACTTCTCAAAAAGCAGAAGATGCATTTATTAAGTTCACCGAACTGCTGAAATATACCTACGTTACGGCCGATAACGACTGGGTGACCATCGATGACGAAATCAATTATATCAACAATTACATCGACCTACAGCTTATCAGGCTCAACACGCACACCGCCGTCGAGTGGGACTGCCTGGTCGACGACCCGGCGGCAAATATCGCACCGATGATTTTCCTCACATTCGTAGAGAATACCTTTAAATACGGGGCCTCGACAAGCCATGACTGCAAAATCTTGATAAAGCTGCGCCTCGACAAGGGGATTTTGACTTTTAAGACCGAGAACAAGATTATAAAGCACTCCGACGAATTCCGCAAAGACGTGCCGGTAGGTATCAATAATTGCCGCAGCCGCCTATCGGGGCTATATCCCGACCGCTATGTGCTCAACATAATGGAAGAGGACGGGATTTTCATGGTTTACCTCAAAATAGACCTCAACGCACATGACTGACACTATACGATGCATAGCCATTGACGACGAGCCATTGGCTCTCGACATAATCGAAAAATTCTGCCAGCGGATAGGCAATATCGAACTGGAGAAATATTCCGACCCGACAGTCGGCCTTGAGGCTATATGCCGCGAGCGGCCCGACATAGTATTTCTCGACATAGAAATGGACGGTATAAGCGGCCTCGAGATAGCCGGACGGCTGCCCGAGGGTACGTGCTTTATATTCACGACCGCATATCTGCGCTACGCACTCGAAGGCTTTGACCTCGACGCCGTCGACTATCTGCACAAGCCATTTGCCTATAGCCGTTTCCAAATTGCCTTTTCAAAGGCTTTGCGACGCATAGGGCGTGAGCCGATAAAGACGACTTCGCAATGCATAGTGGTAAAGCAAGACTACAACAACATCAATATCCCTATCGACGACATAGTGTATATCGAGGCCGTTGAGGGCTACTCTAAAATATTCCGCACCACCGGTGAGTGCGTCGTGTCGAGGATATTATTGAAAAACGTGTTAGCCATGCTTCCTGCCGAGTCTTTCGTGCGGATACACAGGTCGTTTGTCGTCTCAAAATCTAAAATCAAAAGTTTCAACAGGCAAGAAGTCTTCCTCAACAACGGCTGCGTGCTGCCGATAGGACGGCAGTATGCTTCGGAACTAATAGAGATTATGACACGATAACCCCCACACAAGATATTCTACCAATTATTTAGCTCATGGGACAGCTTAAAGATGTAATTATAGAAGAAACCCTCGCCGGCATCGGTACAAGTCGCTACGAGGAATATCTTGCCCACGCACTCTGCCTGGGCGGCAATTGCTCTTTTACCTTCAACGGCAATCATTTCGAGATGAAGGAAGGCGACCTGATGATAGTGCGCAAAGGCAAGCTGCTCGACAATATGAAACCGTCGGAAGACTTTGTGGTGAAGACACTCTATGTCACGGCTCCCTTTATCGAATTGTGCACTCCCCAGACCAACTATGGCATGAAAGGGCAGTTGTCGCTCTTTCTCAATCCGATAATGAGTCTCGACGAGAGGCAGCGTTTCGTGTGCGAACGCGATTTCGGCTGGATAGCCTACCGACTATCGCAGACCGACCACACCTTTTATCGCGAACTGCTGATAAATGCGGTACAGTCGGCCATACTCGATTTCTTTGATTTTCATTCGGTCATTAACAAGGAGTCAGGCGTATCGACGCAAAACGCCACGCTGATGAGCCGCTTCTTAGACATGCTCGAAAACGGCGACTATCGCCATAACCGCGAAGTGACCTATTATGCCGCCACACTGTGCGTGACACCCAAATATTTGTCGGAAGTATCGAAGAAGGTCAGCGGCTACCCTGCTAACTATTGGATAAACCGCTATACCGCACTCGACATCGCGCGCCTTCTGCGCAACAAGTCATTGTCGTTCGTGCAAATCTCCGACATGTTCCACTTCTCGTCGCCGGCCTATTTCAGCCGCTACGTGCAACGGACACTCGGCCTCAACCCTACACAATATAGGGAATAAGCATGTCGATGAACCTGTGAGAAACAAAACATGAGCCGCAGAGAAAGTGCCGTATAGATTTTTATTGCTACTTTTGTAAACCAGAACATAGAAACTTATGGCAATAAATCACAACGAGGACCTCGGGCCGATGAAGCTGATTTTTAACTACAACAATATATTCTACAGCTTCTTCTACGACGATTTGAGCGGGTGCATACACCGTTCGCGCGAGTACGCGCTCAACTATGTGTATTCCGGAGAGATGATTCTCGACAATGGTAAGGAAAAAATCCATGTCCGTAAAGGCGAGTGCGTGTTTATACCGCGCGACCACCATATCACGATGTATAAGAAGACCCATGGCGGCGAACGCTATTGCGGTATATTCCTGATGTTCACGCGCAATTTCCTCAGGGAGATGTATGGCAAGCTGTCAATTAACAAGGTAAGAACTAAGGCCGGAAAACTCGACCCCGGAGTTATCAAGTTGCCCAAGACAGTCGAACTCGCCAGCCTCTTTGCCTCTATGACGCCATACTTCGACCCCGACGTCAAGCCAAAGGACAACTTTATGGAACTAAAGTTGCAAGAAGGCCTTATGGCACTCCTGGCGATAGACGACCGGTTTATACCCACGATGTTTGACTTCAACGAGCCCTGGAAAATCGACATCATCGAATTTATGGAAGAGAACTATATGTGCGACCTAAGCATTGAGGAAATAGCACACTATACCGGCCGCAGCCTCGCCACGTTCAAACGCGACTTCAAGAAAATCAGCGACCTCACACCCGAAAGATGGCTTATCAAGAAAAGGCTCGAACGGGCCTACGAACTCATAAAGACTGGCCGAAAGAAAGTTGTCGAGGTCTACGCCGAAGTCGGTTTCCGCAACCCGTCGCATTTCTCGACTGCATTCAAAAGAGAATTCGGTATCGCCCCGACTGCGGTCCCTCTCAGCTGATTGAACTTTTCAGAAACTAAGATTGAGCCTCACAGCAATGCCGCTGTGGGGCTCTTTGTGTAATTTTGCAACATGAAAATCATAAATCTCATAATATCGGCAATTATGGCAGTGACAGCAAATGCCTGTAACAATCCCGATGGTGACAATACCACCAATGACAAACTGGGGCAAACACAAACAGGACAAATCGAAAAGGGATACTTTGACCTTTCGCCAGGAACAAATGGTAATCCTCCGACAATAAGACTTAGCAGTGGCTACGACATGCCCATAGTCGGCCTGGGCACCTATAGTCTTCGCGGCGACAAATGTGTGAACGCGATATTATCCGCAATCAGACTCGGTTATCGCAAGTTTGACACGGCAAGTTTTTATGGCAACGAGGAAGAAGTCGGCCGGGCGATACGTCAGGCAATCGAAGAAGGTCTGATAAAGCGCGAGGACGTTTTTGTGACTACAAAACTCTACCCAAACGAGTTTGCCGATGCAGAGAAGAACATCGAAAAAAGCCTCCGCAAACTCGATATAGGCTACATCGACCTTATGCTGCTC
>ERZ1504996.674-NODE-674-length-9389-cov-3.647739_pt1 | contig 9389 bp, 9 predicted proteins | sample MGYA00572424_ERZ1504996 | MGnify/ENA primary metagenome ERZ1504996 (study PRJEB39906, sample SAMEA3182051) | gut metagenome | biome: human; feature: gut; material: Stool; isolation source: human stools | place: Canada | collected 2012-03-07 ...
AACCAGGACGGAGAACCACGGGTGCGACAGCAAACCCACCAAAAGCTGTATTTGGCAAGTGCACATTCATCTCATATATGTTCTTATTGTCGACGAAATTAAAGTTCGTCGGTACTACCGCGATTTTAAACCCTGCGGACTCGTTGTGCTTTGATATTTGATTTTCATTATCGGCAACAACGAGGAAAACCTCTCGATTCCCCTTAGGTGTAATCACCGATGCGCCCGGTACCTCGGAACCCGGCAGAGTATAAATTCTATTTTCCAAAATTTCAGTCAATGTACTTTCATCGTAGTCAATTTCATCAAATTCCAAGCCATCTAATGGTTTGTAAGCCGATGAAGACACTGCCGGCTGAAATTTATCCTTCTTGCTCAAAGCTGACTTTCCCCATGGACGAACAGCCTCCTCCGACACCATATACATATCATCCCCAACCCTTAGAGCCAGGGAATATGTGCGGTCCCAATAATCTTTGCCTTCGACGTTTTTTATATTGTCATCATCATCAACCAGTTGGTAATCCTGTCGTATTATTACCATGTACTCTTTGCCCATGGCAGTTAGGATGTCTTCTATTACTTTTTGCTGTGCCGACATTGTGAGCATCGAAAGAGACATCAGTATCACCAAGTATATCTTATTCATCGTTCAAATCTATTATCTGCAACATTAAATTAAAAATGTTTTTACGTCTATTCCACGATTTATTTTTGTCAGCGTACACCAATGGATGTTCACTACCAAAAGAAAATACCGGCGGAGTTTCGATTGATGTTAATTCTATGAACTCCGCTTTCGACAAGTTGAAACATAGTCTATATTCCCATTTACGTCCTCTTGATTCGACAAATATCTTTTCAATTGGATATTTCTTGACGAAATTCCCCGAGGTTATAATCACGCTATCAATTTGCAAGGGCATGGATGTATAATGGGTCGATTTGATACTTGCAGAATCATCAATCGTTGAGATAGTGACATCAAGTACCATATCGGAAAGAGCAGCCGAAGAACTGGCTCTCGGCATCTTTGAGGGTCGGTAAAACACCAACGTATTTTCTCCGAAGCCTTTGACCAATATCGCCGATGGCGGATTCTTGGCATTTGCTCCAAACAATGTCGAAAACAAAAATATTATGCTCAGAAATAGTATTCGTAGCATTTGTCAACGCGCGGTTTCATTATTTAAAAAGTAATCCGGCAATTTGTTCTAATACAAGAACAGTTTGTCGGATTACAAGTCGTTTCCTCGATAGACCGGGGATTAGTCGCCGTAAACGATTGTTGTATACGTACCGAAAATGCCCAGAACCGAGGTCTTTTTAGAATCTACGTGTGATACTTTCTTGATACCGCCGTTTTTAGCGGCTGTAGTGATGCTGGCATCACCAGTAGCAACAATGCCCAGGATGTTCATGGCTGAAGATTGCCCCACCTTCTTGCCAAGGTTGTTTGATGTCACTGCTTCGCCTGAAGTTACACCGGTGTAAAGACCACCGATTCCGACAGGTGTGCCAACCATGGCACAGCTGGTTGCCAGAAATGCTACGCTTGCAACAATAGCATAATAGAACTTTTTCATAACAAGTTTATTAATGAATGTAATAATAAGTATTGGTATTGCAAAAATAGCTTAAATTTCATCTATCCAAAGCATAAAACTGTCTTGAAAACTGTGCACTTTTGCTCGATTCTCAAACACTTTTGTCTTCATCAGACATCATTCGTGGGTCAGAATCAATTTCAGATTTGAGCATTTCAAGCAGCGGATAGGGAATTTTAGACACATCAAAACTAACGGATGTAAGAGGGATAGAAAGGAAAGGCACAGTACCCGGTCGCTGTGGTGTGTCATCACACTCAAAGCTGTAGATTTCGCTTAAAAAATCAATATTCAGGACCCTACTGATTTGTAGAAGTCGCTGAATGGTTATGTCGGAACTATTAAATATATTATAAAGTGCTGAACGCGAACAATTAATAGCTTTGGCAAATTCAGTGTATGTCCAGTGTTGAGCCTCAACTTCACGACGTATCCGCGCGCCTATATCAATAGTATTAATCTTCAATGCCATAGTATAATGGAGGAGTAACGCTTCTTTGCTAATACTGCCCGACCCATCTTCGGCAAACTATGATTTGTGAAAATAATAAAAGCGCGAGGGTCTGAACCAGGCTCTTTCCGCTTTTCGAGGCTCTCGCATTGCCCATCAAGGTGGAAAGAGCAACGCAGGAACCTCACGCCATATATGTTATACACCGACAATCGACGCTCATTGCATCGATTGCAGTATGGATAACACATCGCAAGGCGTCTACTGTTGCTACTTTTCTGACCTTGATAAAGAATTTGCGAGATTCCGAAAAGCCAAAAAGTGTGCGTAGTAACGCTTTCAATATAATATTTGCTTCGCAATGCCTAAATCGCGAAGTTTCCACACTCACGTAAGCTGAGTTTTATCCCACCCTTACGACAAAGTGTTTATCGTTACAAAGATAAATATAATTTTAGAAAGAACGAGTATATAGGGACACATTTTTGCCAAAATATAATAAAACAAGCCATTAGCAAAACAGTAACAGCTCTAATAGCTTACCAATGCTTACAAAAAAATCTCGCGAAATTCGCGAGATTTTTTTGTTATACGATTAATTCGGTAATCGCGATTAGCGCATTTCGAGGTAAGTCACCTTGTCCATGTCGCCATAGTTGAGGTTTTCACCGCCCATGCCCCAGATGAACATGTAGTTAGAGGTACCAGCGGCAGCGTGGATTGACCACTCGGGGTTCATCACTGCCTGGCCTTCGTGGAGCCAGATGAGACGGTTCTCCTGGGGCTCGCCGAAGAGGTGGCAAATCGCGTTGCCTTCGGGAAGGTTGAAGTAGTAGTAAACCTCTACGCGGCGGTCGTGAGTGTGAGCAGGCATGGTGTTCCATACCGAGCCGGGCATGAGCTCGGTCAGACCCATCTGCAACTGGCAGGGGCCCTCTTCGAGCACGTTGCTCACGATGAGCTGGTTGATGACGCGGTCGTTGCTCTCTTCCATCTTGCCGGCCTTGATTACATTGGCCTTGATAGAACCCTTGCGACCGTCGATGGTAATCAACTGGGTCTTATATGCCTTGTGGGCAGGGGTAGAGTTGAGGTAGAACTTGGCGGGGTTGGCAGCGTCTTTCGATGCGAAAGTAACCACCTTGTTGCCACGGCCAACATAGAGGGCGTCTTTGAAGTGGAGCTCGTAAGACTTGCCGTCGACAGTCACGATGCCGTCGCCGCCGGTGTTGATTACACCGAGCTCGCGGCGCTCGAGGAAGTATTCTGCCTTGAGGGGGTCGATAGTCTCGAGGGTTACAGTCTTGCCTACAGGGATTACGCCGCCATATACGATACGGTCGTACATCGAGTAAGTAAGGTTGATTTTATTCTGCTCCATCACCGTGGGCATCAGGAAACGCTCACGGAGCTGTTTTGTGTCATACTCCTTGAAGTCCTGGGGGTGAACGGCACGGAGGATTGAGTAAGTTGTCTGGGCACCTGCGGCGAGGGTCATAAGGCCAAGGGCAAGTGCAAGGAGTGTCTTCTTCATATATTACTTGTAATTCGGTTTTATAGTATAACTACTTAACACGTGAAATTATTGTGAAAGCCTCCTTACATTTTTCAGTAATATAGGCCCAGTCACCAGCAGCTACCTTGTCTTTGGGGAAGAGCTTCGAGCCCATGCCCACGCAGAACACGCCGGCCTTGAACCATGCGGTGAGGTTTTCTTCGGTAGGCTCTACGCCGCCGGTCACCATGAGTTTAGACCAGGGCATGGGAGCAAGAAGGCCTTTTACGAATTTCGGGCCGAGGACGTCGCCGGGGAACACCTTGCAGAGGTCACAGCCGCTTTCCTGGGCTGCGCCTACCTCGCTAATCGTGCCGCAACCGGGGGTATAGGGCACGAGGCGGCGGTTGCAGACAGGCGAAATTTCGGGGTTGAAGAGCGGGCCTACTACGAAGCATGCACCGAGCTGTATATAGAGGGCGGCTGTGGCCGGGTCGACAACAGAACCGACACCGAGGGCGAGCTCGGGGCACTCGACGGCGGCATATTTAACGAGCTCGCCGAAAATTTCGTGAGCAAAGTCGCCACGATTGGTAAACTCGAAGGCGCGTACACCGCCGTCGTAGCAAGCCTTGACTACGGCCTTGGCAACCTCGAGGTCTTTATGATAGAACACCGGCACCATGGGTGCAGCGGCGATTTTGGCCATTACGGCCTGTTTATCAAATTTTGCCATTATTCTTAAGGTTAAGGGTTAAAGGTTAAAGGTTAAAGGTAGGGGAATTGTTGGTTATCAATCTCATTAAACCTTAAACCTTAACCTTTAACCAATTATTATCAACGCTGCACGCGGCCGTTTGCGCTGCCGCCGGCAAGAGCCTCTACTTCGGCAGCACTAACGAGGTTGAAGTCACCGTTGATGGTTTGTTTGAGAGCAGATGCCGCCACTGCGAACTCGAGGGCTTCGCCCTGGGTCTTCATTGTCAGCAGGCCGTGGATAAGACCACCCGAGAAGCTGTCGCCGCCACCGACACGGTCGATGATGGGGTTGATGTCGTAGCGTTTGCTCTGGTAGAATTCCTTGCCGTTATAAATCATGGCCTTCCAGCCGTTGTGAGTAGCCGAGAACGACTCGCGCAAGGTCGAAACAACATATTTGAAGCCGAATTCCTTCATCATGGCCTCGAATATGCCCTTGTAGCCTTCGGCATCGGTGTTGCCCCCCTCAACGTCGGCATCGGGCTTGAAGCCGAGGCACAACTCTGCATCTTCCTCGTTGCCGATGCACACATCTACATATTTCATCAGCGGGCGCATGATGCTCTGGGCCTTCTCACTCGTCCACAGTTTCTTGCGGAAGTTGAGGTCGACCGAAACAGTCACGCCGTGACGCTTTGCAGCCTCGCAGGCAAGGCGTGTCAGCTCGGCAGCTTCGTCGCTGATTGCCGGGGTGATACCGCTCCAGTGGAACCAGTCGGCACCCTCCATGATAGCGTCGAAATCGAAATCTTCGGGCTTGGCCTCGGCAATCGACGAACCGGCACGGTCATAAATTACCTTCGAGGGACGCATCGAAGCACCTGTCTCGCAATAGTAGATACCCACGCGCTTGCCACCACGGGCAATATAGTCGGTATGCACGCCATAACGACGCAGGGCGTTGACAGCGGCCTGGCCGATTTCGTGTGTAGGCAGTTTGCTTACAAAATAGGCGTCATGGCCATAGTTTGCGCAGCTTACAGCAACGTTGGCTTCGCCGCCGCCCCATATTACATCGAAGTTGTCTACCTGCACGAAACGCTTGCAGCCGGCAGGCGAAAGGCGGAGCATAATCTCGCCTAAGGTTATGACTTTCATTCTTGTGACTGTATTTCTGTTGAGTTACGTTCAATCATTAATTTCTGGTTGCGTATGATTTGTACGCGGTTCCACCACATCAGACCCATAGTAACGACTACGAGCAGACCCGAGCCAATCCACTTGAGGTTTTCGGTGCACTGGAAAATAATCCATGCCAGGGGCGATGCGGCAAAGTCGAGGCTGCCGCCGTCGAAACCTGCAGGGATATTTACAGCGGCATCACCGGTAGCAGCATACACATCGTGGGCGGCGAGGGTGAACCACTGTGCGAGGTTGGTCACACAGTAGAGGCCGAGGACTATCACAACAAGGCCGACGATAAAGGTCTTGAACACGTTGCCCTTGGTATAGGGAAGAACCAGGGGGAAAACGTAGAACATGCCGGCCAGTGAAGCCAGGGGCAGGAACTCGTTGCCGGGCAGGAGCACGGCCAGTATCAAGGTGACGGGGATAAGGAGCAGCGACACTACGAGGGTGGTGGGATGACCGATTACAAGGGCCGGGGTCATGCCGATATTGAGGCCGTCGGCACCCTTGAACTTACGGGCTATCAATGCACGTGTGGCATCAGAAATCGGCTTCAGGCCCTCGATAAAGAGGACGGTCACACGGGGGATAAGTTCCATCACGGCACCCATCTTGATGCCGAGGCCGAGGATATAAGGGATTTTATCAACAATTTCTCCCCACGAGTTGCAGGTAAGGCAGCCGATGGCTATACCTATAATCACACCAAGCACCAGGGGTTCGCCGAGGAGGCCGAATTTTTTCTTCATGCCCTCGGCATCAATCTCGATGTCGCGGACACCAGGGATGGCGTCGAGACCCTTGTTGATAGCCCAGGCAAACGGCATGAAACCCGCGCAGAAAGGCTGAGGTATCGAAATACCGTCCATGTCCTTGTAGAAATTCTGGAACTTCTTGGCAGTGATATCGGCAAGAATGAGGGTTATGATATAGCAGATTATGGCACCGAAGAAACCCCAAGCAAGCGAGTCGCTGGCGAAATAGATTACGGCACCGATAAAGGCGAAGTGCCAGTAGTTCCAGAGGTCGATATTGACAGTGCGCGTGGTCTTGGTCAGCAGCATGAGCAGGTTGACGCCAAGGCAAACCGGGATGATGAAGGCACCCACGGCGGTATTGTAGGCCACGGCGGCGGCGGCAGGCCAGCCCATGTCGAAAATCTTGAGCTGGAGGTCATAGATATCTACAACGGTATCGAGGGCGGGGCCGAGGGCCGAGGTCAACAGGGCTGTCACTATCGACAGGCCGATAAAGCCGACACCGACTTTGAGGCCCGATTTGAATGCGTCGCTTAGTTTGATACCGATGCAGACACCGAGGACGGTGAAGATGATAGGCATCATCACGGCGGCGCCAAGACCGATAATATATTTGAATACTTCTTCCATTAATTGAGTTGTGGAGTTGGTGAGGAGAATCTTTTGAAGTTTAAAGTGAGAAGTTCGGAGGTAAATTTGTCAAAGAGAGGAGCGGGAAGGGCGGAGCCTGGTGCGACTCCTGTCTTCTCACTCCTCACTCATGACTTTTTACTTAGGCTGTTTGCCGATGTAGGCGAGGATGCCGCCGTCGACGTAGAGCACGTGGCCGTTTACGAAGTTCGAGGCGTCAGATGCCAGGAATACAGCCGGGCCCATGAGGTCTTCGGGTGTGCCCCAGCGGCCTGCCGGAGTCTTGGCGATGATGAACTGGTCGAAGGGATGACGGCTACCGTCGGCCTGGCGTTCGCGCAGGGGTGCGGTCTGGGGGGTTGCGATGTAGCCCGGGCCGATGCCGTTGCACTGGATGTTGTGCTCGCCGTATTCCGAGCAGATGTTGCGGGTAAGCATCTTAAGGCCACCCTTGGCAGCAGCGTATGCACTGACGGTCTCGCGGCCGAGTTCGCTCATCATCGAGCAGATGTTGATGATTTTGCCGTGACCTTTCTTAATCATGCCGGGGATAACGGCCTTGGCGCAGATGAAGGGGGCAACAAGGTCGATATCGACAACCTTGCGGAAGTCGGCAACGTCCATCTCGTCCATGGGGATACGTTTGATGATACCTGCGTTGTTGACAAGGATGTCGACGCCGCCCATAGTCTTCTCGATGTCGGCTATCATTGCCTGTACGCCGGCCTCGTCGGTAACGTCGCACATATAGCCCTTGGCATCGATGCCGGCTTCTTTATAGTTTGCCACGCCCATGTCCATAGAGTCCTGGGTGTTGCAGTTGAAGACGATTTTTGCGCCTGCCTCGTGGAAGGCCTTGGCAATTGCGAAACCGATGCCGTAGACACCGCCGGTTACGAGGGCTACCTTGCCCTCAAGTGAAAAGTTTACCATGATATTAACTATTTTAGTAGTATGAAATATTAGTTATGTTCTTCGATTGTCTTCATCAACTTCATTGCATCGACATACTGCTCGATACCCTCGGCCACGCGGCGTGCGTCCTGCATGGCGTGTACGACGGTTGCCGGGCGCGCCGTGACGTCGCCACCGGCAAATACGCCCTTGCGAGTGGTCATGCCATAGGGCACGTCGCGGGTTATGACATAGCGTTTGTCGTCTACATCTATCCCCGTCGTGGTCGACACGATACGGCTGGCAGGCGACGAGCCTACGGCAAAGATTACCTTGTCGGCAGGCAGGGGGTACTCGCCCGTCGGGTCGGTGATGACAATCCCGTTGACCTTGCCCTTGTCATCGGCAAGAATTTCCTTGACCGAAGTCTCCCAGCGGAATTTCACGCCTTCCTCTACAGCGTCGTTATACTCGGCCTTGAGGGCGCTCATATGCTCGATAGTGCGATGATAAAGTATCGTGACTTCCGAGGCGTCGAGGCGCAGGGCCGTGCGGGCGGCGTCGATGGCGGTGTTGCCACAGCCGATTACAAACACGCGGTCGCCCTGGCGCACGGGGACCTCTTCGCGGGTAATCAGGCCCGAGTTATAAAGGCTCACGCGGCGCAGGAACCAAATAGCCTGGCGCACGGCATCGTAGTCTGCACCGGGTATGGGCAGCTTGCGCGGCTTGCCGACACCGGTACCCATGAAGATGGCGTCGAAACCTTGCTCGAAAAGTTGGTCGATATTGCAATCAGGGCCTATGGTGACATTGCAGTGTATGGTCACGCCGAGTTCGCAAATCCGCTTGATTTCGCGGCGCACAACGGCCTTGGGCAGGCGGTACTCGGGAATACCGAACATCAGCACGCCGCCGGGTTCGGGCTCCATCTCGAAAATCTCGACTTCGAAACCTTTACGCGCCAACTCGCCGGCCACGGTAAGGCCTGCAGGCCCGCTGCCTATCACGGCAATGCGGCCGCGCGTCTTTGGCAGCAGTTCGGGGTGGGTAAGGTTCATATCGCCGTCAAAGTCGGCCACGAAGCGCTCGAGCTCACCGATGCGTATAGGCGCACCCTTCTTGCCCATGACACAATTGCCTTCGCACTGGCGCTCGTGGGCACAGACGCGACCGCATACTGCCGGCAGGTTGCTGCGGCCGTTGATTATGGCCATGGCGTTGCCGAGATTACCCAACGACAGTTCGTGTATCCAGTCGGGAATATCATTGCTCACCGGGCACCCCTTTTTACACTGGGGCACCTTGCAGTGAAGGCACCGCTTGGCTTCGGCTATTGCCTCGCGCATGGTAAAGGGCTTGGCACCGGCTGTCTGAAATTGGTTTTCCATTTCTATATACTTTTCGTCCGCACGAGCCGGCAACTCTGGTTGTCGACACAGCAGACCTTTTATATGATACTATCAACATTGCAAATTTACTCAATTTTTCAATAAAAACCATAACTAAAACCCTTTATCTTTATGCACAATTCACTCCACAGGTACCTATAACCGTTCACATAGGGGCACAAATTGATTATTACGTCCCATTTAATGCCTGTTTTCACCTCAAATATTTTTGCTAACTTTGACTCCGTCTTAGATACTTCCGCTCGGCAAATTCAA
>ERZ1504996.691-NODE-691-length-9231-cov-4.260135_pt1 | contig 9231 bp, 6 predicted proteins | sample MGYA00572424_ERZ1504996 | MGnify/ENA primary metagenome ERZ1504996 (study PRJEB39906, sample SAMEA3182051) | gut metagenome | biome: human; feature: gut; material: Stool; isolation source: human stools | place: Canada | collected 2012-03-07 ...
GATGTAAGCTTTGCCGTATCGTCGGCTCACAAGCAGACGGCTCAATTTTTCTGAAAAGTTATATTTGTCCTCCGCGGCTCATAAACTCGTACAAACGAGAAAGCTGCGGAGGTTTTTATATGACTAATTTAGATATTTACAAAGATATATCGGCAAGAACCTGCGGTGCTGTCATGATCGGCGTTGTCGGCCCTGTCAGAACCGGCAAATCAACGTTTATAAAGCGCTTTATGGAAACGCTTGTCATTCCGAACATTGAGGATGAATACGCCAGAGAGCGCGCTCGCGACGAGCTGCCGCAGAGCGGCTCGGGCAGAACCATTATGACGGCAGAGCCGAAATTCGTTCCCGAAGACGCTGTGCGGATCAGGCTTGGTGACGATACCACATGCATGGTGCGCCTTGTTGACTGCGTTGGCTATATGGTTCAGGGGGCTTCCGGACGATTCGAGGACGGCAGCGAAAGGCTTGTCACAACGCCGTGGTTTGATCACGAGGTAACAATGACCGAGGCTGCCGAATCGGGTACGCGAAAAGTCATATGCGACCACTCAACTATCGGGCTTGTCATAACGACCGACGGCAGTATATGCGATATTGATCGTGAGTCTTACATTGAGCCCGAAAGGCGCGTTGTATCGGAACTTAAAAGCATAGGAAAGCCGTTTGTTATACTTCTAAACAGTGCTCAGCCGGATTCCGAACGTGCAATAGAGCTTGAGCGGCAATTGGCCGACGAGTATGAAGCGCCGTGCATCCGAGTCAACTGCCAAACGCTTACCGAGGGCAATATATGCGAGATCATGCGCAAGGTTCTCGGACAGTTTCCGCTTTGCGAAATATCGATCCGCCTTCCCGACTGGTTCTGCGCCATTGACTGCGGCAACGAAATGAAAAGCGAGCTTTACCGGCAGCTTATATGCGCATCCGACTGCGTAATAAACGTAAATGACATGAGCCAAATGCTGACGCGTATATCTGAATTGAATATAGTTGATGCGGCGTATATTGAAAGCAGTGATATGGGGAGCGGAACGATAAATATAGCAATAGATATGCCGCGAGTTCTGTATTACAGACTTATAAGCTCTGAGTCGGGAATAGATATATATGATGACGGCAGCCTTGTAAAAGTTCTGCGCGAGCTTGGGCAGATAAAACAGGAGTATGACAAAATCAAAGATGCGCTTGACTCTGTACGCCAAACAGGCTACGGAGTTGTTATGCCTCAGCCGGACCAGCTGCAAATCGAAGAACCGCAGTTGGTCAAACAGGGGGGTAAATATTCTGTGAAGCTAAAGGCGCGCGCTCCGGCAATACATCTTTTGAAAACTGGTGTTGAGGCCGTTGTAACGCCGTCAATCGGCGGAGACGGCGCATCAGAGGAGATAATCAGCTTCCTACTTCAGGGCTTTGACGGCGACATGAGCAGGCTTTGGGAGTCAAATATATTCGGCCAGCCGCTGTACGATATTGCGCAGAATGCGATATCCGAACGCTTAATGAGTCTTCCGCCGAACGCGAGAGCTAAGCTTCAGGAGACGCTGCAAAGAATAATAAATGAGGGCAGAGGAACCCTGATCTGTATACTGCTGTGACTGCAAAGCGAAGTGTGCAAAACCGCACACTTCGCTTTTTAATATCCAGTTGTTCATAATTAAATTAAAATACGGTCAATATTTATATAAATTAATTATTGAAAAAGCATTTGAGTGAAGCTATAATATTTTTATTATTACGGAGGTGACAGATAATGAAACCAGTATCTAAAATAGCGGAAGCTGTCAGAGCATCGACTACTCTTGCGGTTGACAGCCTTGCAAAGCAGATGAAAGCCGACGGCCTTGACGTTGTAGGTTTTGGCACGGGCGAGCCCGATTTCAATACTCCTGACAACATCAACATGGCCGGTATCAGAGCTATATGCGACGGCAAAACTAAATACACTCCGGCAGCAGGCATAATTCCGCTGAGAAAGGCAATTGCTCAGAGGCTTAAGGAGGATTGCGGCGTTGATTATGACTACACCCAGATAGTGGTCGCAAGCGGCGCAAAGCACAGCGTTTACATTGCACTTGCCGCGATAACCAACCCCGGTGACGAGATCATAATCCCGGCGCCTTTCTGGGTCAGCTATTATGAAATGGTTCGCATGGTTGGCGGCACACCTGTTATTGTCGAAGCAGGTGAGGAGCAGAATTTCAAAATTACCGCACAGCAGCTTGAGGCGGCCATTACCGAAAAAACCAAGTGCCTTATGCTCAATAATCCCTCGAACCCCACAGGCATGATCTATTCTGCAGATGAGCTGCGCGCCATTGCCGATGTCTGCGTGAAGCACGATCTCTATATTCTTGCAGATGAGATATATTATCAGCTTATTTATGATGGAATCGAATTCACAAGCATAGCCAGCCTCGGCGATGAGGTAAAAGAGCGCACACTGCTCATTAACGGTGTGTCAAAGTCCTATGCAATGACCGGCTGGCGTGTCGGCTACTGCGCAGCAAACAAGACCCTCGCGAAGATCATGTCCAACTTCCTGAGCCACTCCACCGGAGCTCCGTCCACTATCAGCCAGTGGGCATCCGTTGAAGCGCTTACCGGCCCGCAGGAGGGCATTGAGGCAATGCGGCTTGCTTTCCTTGAGCGCCGTGATTATATTGTCAAGCGCATTAATTCAATTCCAGGCGTCAGCTGCATAGTTCCTAACGGAGCTTTCTATGTTATGATGAATATTGAGCAGCTTATCGGCAAAACACTTGGTGGAAAGCTCATTGAAAATGACGATGATTTCGCAGTTGCGCTGCTTGAAAAGGCTCTTGTTGCAGTTGTCCCGTGCTCCGGCTTCGGCATGAATAACTTTGTACGCTGGTCCTATGCTGCTTCGATGGAAAACATCGAGAAAGGCCTTGACCGCCTTGAAAAATTCGTAACCGAATGATATAATTGCCTAAATGGGTATTATATCAAAAATTAATCCGAGTCTGATATAAAAATCACCCCATTGACATAGCTTGTTAGTGGGGTGATTTTATGTTTATTACTGTTAAAATCAGAAGCCTTGTAAAGCCGGCGATAGCTGTAGCTACTGTGGTTTTATTTGCTTCGATTGTATTTTTCGCTTTTCCGGGTAAGAGCGTCGGCGTTTTAGGGCCGTATAATTGCCACACGCTGCTGATTGATGCAGGGCACGGCGGCGTTGACGGCGGCGCGATATCGGCCGATGGACTTAAAGAGAGTGATGTTAACCTTGCAATTGCTCTAAGAATGTCCGGGATATGTGATCTTGTCGGTATTGGGCATCAATTGACGCGCGAATCGGATGTTGGATGCCTTGAAAGCGAAAGCTACAGTGAACACGACGATCTTGTTGCACGCGCTCAAATGGCAAATTCGATACCGGAATGTGTGCTTATAAGTGTGCACCAGAATAAATACCCAAGCGATATAGTTAGAGGAGCAGAGATCATGTACGCCCAAACGCCCGAAAGCAAGGAGCTTGGCGTTATCACGCAGAGCAACATGGTCTCGGCGTTAGATCCGGAAAACAGGCGAGTTGCACACAGTGCACCGAGTCAGCTTCTGCTTACATCGAGCGTCAACTGCCCGGCCATATTGGCCGAGTGCGGTTTTATGTCAAATCCACAGGAGGCCGGACTCCTTGCAGACGGGAATTATCAAACAAAAATAGCTATGACGCTTATTGCGTCATACATTCAATTTAGCTGCCGACAGCTTTAAGGAGTAGAGTATATGAAGCAAAAGACGGTGTTCTGCTGCTCGGAATGCGGAAATGAAACGGTAAAATGGAGCGGCCGCTGCCTTGCCTGCGGCGCATGGGACAGCCTTGTTGAGGTGAAAGCCGATGTAAGAGGGAAGGGCAGCGCCAAAAATGCCGCTCGCTCGGCCGTTATCAAAAAGCCGAAGCTCATTTCGGAGCTTGACACAGAAGCTGAAATGCGCTTTTCAACCGGCATCGGCGAATTTGACAGAGTTCTCGGCGGCGGCGCTGTGAGAGGCTCGCTTGTTTTGGTCGGCGGTGCTCCCGGAATCGGAAAATCAACGTTGCTACTGCAGCTTTGCGGCTTGACCGAGGCCGGTCAGAAGATCCTGTATGTGACCGGTGAGGAAAGCGAGCGTCAGCTCAAAATGCGCGCGCAAAGACTCGGCGTAGACAAAGGCGAGATATATGTTTTGGCAGAGACTGGACTTACCGAGGTGATGGAGAACGTTGAGGCTCTGTCGCCTGATATTGTGATAATCGACTCAATACAGACCATGTTTGACGCTGATGTCAGTTCGGCTCCGGGCAGCATAAGCCAGGTGCGCGAATGCACAATGTCGATAATGCGTCTTACCAAGGAAAAAGGCTTTACAACATTCGTTATCGGGCATATCAATAAAGAGGGAAGCATAGCCGGACCCAAAGTTCTTGAGCATATGGTCGATTGCGTCCTGTATTTTGAAGGTGAGCGCAGCACTTCGTTCAGGATACTCAGAGCCGGCAAAAATCGTTTTGGGTCCACTAATGAGATCGGTGTTTTCGAGATGAACGACCGGGGACTAAAAGAGCTTAAAAATCCTTCGGAGATACTGCTTTCCGGCAGACCGCAGAACGCGCCGGGAACCTGCGTTACATGCGTCATCGAAGGCTCACGCCCGATATTGGCCGAGATCCAGGCGCTCATCGCGCCGGCTGCATATAACTCCGGCCGCCGCAGCTCAAACGGAATTGACTATAACCGCGCCACTCTGCTGCTTGCCGTTCTTGAAAAACGCGGCGGCATGTCGGTTTCGGCGTGCGATGCCTATATTAATGTAATAGGCGGACTTGAGCTTGACGAACCGGCAGCCGATCTTGCAACTCTGCTTGCAATAGCCAGCAGCTTCAGAGACCTGCCGCTCGGGCGCGATCTTGCTGCTGTAGGCGAAGTCGGACTTTCCGGCGAGATAAGGAGCGTGAGCAATCTGAATTCGCGTCTTTCCGAGATAGCACGCCTCGGCTTCAAGCGCTGCGTAATACCGGCACATGTCAAGGACGATATCAGAAAGCCCGACGGCCTTGAGCTGATAAGCGTTAAAGACATTCGTGAAGCAATTAAGGCAACACTTGGCTGATAATGATACGCTTTGTTGAAAAACCGCATCTGCCGCAGGGCGAAGTTAGGCAGATAATAATCGGTGAAAAGTATAAAAATATGCTTGAAAATGCACTTTTCGAGCAAAATATAGCTCCAATTTGGTTCAAAAATAATGATTTTGTCGATGAGCGTCTTTCCGGACATTGCGACCTTATGGCAGCGCACCTTGGAGGAAACCGGCTGGCTGTACAGTCAAGCGTTGCTGACAATTGCGAATTAATTAACAATATAGAGCTTATCTGCACCGAAAATCCTTCAAGGCCGGAATATCCGTATGATGCAGGGCTTAATATCTGCATAGTCGATGAAAAGCTTATCTATAATCCAAAAAGCGCAAATATGCAGATCGTATCGCAGCTCGAAGGAACGAAGCTAATCTGCAAACAGGGCTATACGAAATGCTCAATATGCGTTGTTGACGAAAACTCGATAATTACTGCCGATAATAAAATTGCCGCAATTGCGACTGCTGCCGGCATGGACGTATTACATGTCAGCGAAAAGATTACGGCTCTGGATGGATTTGAGCACGGATTTATTGGCGGAGCATCATTTAAAATCAGCAGAAATAAAATGGCGTTTACGGGTGTGATTGCAGATGTATGCGAAAGATCACGCATTGAACGCTTTTTAAATGAACGCGATATAGCTCCGGTTTACTTGACCAATGCGCCGATGTTTGATATCGGCAGCGCAATACAGATAACTGAAGAAATTTAAAATATGCGCAGTAAGCTTGTTTCCGGTGGCTTAGCTGCGCATATTTGCGTTTTCATCTCCCCCAAATTGAACAAAATCTTTATTTTGCTTAATTATTAGTCAATTTGTCAATAGACATGCTCTCGGCTGCCCTGCTATAATAGATTCAACGAAAATGATTGGAGCGTTTAATATGGACTACAGAACCGAAGCACCTGAGATCATAAAAAGCTTTTTAATATATCACGAGACTATTAAAGGACACTCGCCGAAAACCGTTGAGGAGTATTATCTTGACCTGCGTACATTTTTCAGATACATGAAGATCGTCCGCGGCCTTGTTCCGAGAGATACCGAGCTTGAGGATATTGACATACATGATATTGATCTTGATTTTGTTAAGTCGATCACCGTTTCCGATGCTTATGAGTATCTCGCTTTTTTGACTCGCGACCGAGTCAAAAATCAGCGCAGCCGAGATGCCGAATATGGTACCATGGCCTCGACCCGAGCTCGAAAGGTTTCAACCTTGCGAAGCTTCTATAAGTATCTGACCGTAAAGGCTAAGCTTTTGGACGTTAATCCTTTGCAGGATCTCGATGTACCGAAAATCCCTAACAAGTTGCCGAGGTACCTTACTTTGCCGGAAGCTCAGGCCCTCCTCTCCTCTGTTGAAGGCAAAAATAAAGAGCGTGATTACTGTATACTGTGTATATTTTTAAATTGTGGCCTGCGAATATCCGAAATAGTCGGACTGAACCTTTCTGACATACGCGAAGATCATATACGAGTGTTCGGCAAAGGAAGTAAAGAACGTATTATTTATATTAATGATGCCTGCGCCGAGGCGATCAATCAGTATCTCGACGTTCGCAAAAGCATTGCGGCTATTGATAAAAATGCACTTTTCCTTTCTAACCGGCGCACCAGAATGAGCCGTGAGGCGGTTCACAGCATGGTAAAGAACTCGCTGCGCCGCGCAGGACTTGATGCCGAAAAATATTCATCTCACAAGCTGCGCCATACAGCCGCAACGCTCATGCTGCAAAACGGAGTTGACGTGCGCACGCTTCAGGAACTGTTGGGGCACGATAATCTGAACACGACGCAGATATATACGCACGTTGATAATTCCGAGCTGCGGATTGCAGTGGAGGCCAATCCCCTCGCTCATTTTGAGCCTGATAACAAAAAAGACTAACGGAAACATCCGTTAGTCTTTTTTGTTGTAAATTTAATCCTCAGGATCTTCGCTCAAAGTATCGGCAGACGGCATGCGAACAACATTCAGTACGCCGAATACCGAGGCTGAAAAATCAAGAAGGACGATAAACCAAAGCGTTGCACATCCGGTGAGTGCGAGGACGACAAGTACAAGCTTGATTACCGCTGTGAATGCGAGATTTTCGGCAGAAAGGCGCTTTGCCATATGTGACGCAGTGTATGCAACAGGAAGTCCGAATATGCCGATATTGCTCATAAGCATATCCGCGTTTTCAAATTCCGTTCCAACTTTTGCGTCGATATCAGCAGCAGTGTGGTATTCAAGGTTCTCGGCGCTTATGTACATAAGCTTTTCATCGGGCGCAAGCTGTTCCTTGCACTTTTGGATTATATCCGATTTCTCGGTAAAACCGCATTCGTAATGCAGCTCATCCACATTAAGAGCTTTTGCCAGCCTTTCGCTGACGTCCCTTCCGTCCTCGGTCAGCAATACACTCTTTACGCCTCCCATAGCTGCAAAATCCGATATAACACTTTCGGCATACGGGTTGAGCTTTTCCTTAAGTGTGAGGCTTCCTGCATACCTTTCGCCGATAGCAAGATAAAGAATATATTCGCTCTTTCTCTCCGCGTCTGGGATTGATATTCCCTTTGCGTCGAACAGTTCACCTGTTCCGAGTAAAACCGATCTTCCGTGAAGCGAAATTTCCATTCCGCAGCCCTGAATATCTTTGAAATCGGCTATATATGAAGCAATTATATCTCCGCTGTATGCACTGACTATTGGTGCTGCGAAGCGCTGCTCGGATGAATATGCAGTGTATGCGGCAAGCTTAAGGAAGCTCTCGTTATCAAGTATCGGAGAATTGACCGAAACAAGCTTAGGTGTACCGTCTGTGAAAACGTCGGCCTTATCATATATAACAGCTGCAAGCTCGCCTGTGTTTTCAAGCGCAGCCGCGTTTTTAATATAAACTCCGTATTCTGCCGCACGGCTGAGGCCTGCGAGCGAATACATCGGCAGCGCTGCCAGCGCCGATATCGGAACCGCCGCAATAATTAGCATGCTGCCGCGGCGGATGCTCATCACATACGTCATGTCCGTAATAAGCGGAACGGCAGCGGCAAACAAAACTCCGACGATAAATGCCGCTTTTGAAAACAGCTCAAGAAACGGCACGTACTTGTCAAAAACCGAGTTTTTCAGGCTTGAAGGGCTGTTAAGTATGCTCCTGAGTCTAAGGCTGCCTTCCCTATCCTCGGGCGAAACGGCGCTGTAAAAGCCAAGCTTGGTTTTACGGATAGCAAAGTTCAGACAGGTGCGTCCTATTTGGTAGACAGCAAGCATTACTATCGTCTCTGTATAGCACCCGACACAGAAGCATGCAATTGCGCATAAGCAAACAAGCAGCTGATCGTTGAGATAATCATGCTTTTTAATTATCTTTTCAACTGCGGAAAGGACTATATCAAATCCGCATATGAGCGCCGCCGCGATAAGCATGAGCGTCGAAATAAAGGATGCTGCATTTACCGAATACGCGGCTATGAGCAGCGCAGCAGAAAGAGCAGCTCTGATCATGGTCACAATTTCTTGAGCATAGCTTCTGCCTGCCTTACTGTTTTTTGATGAGTGCGATTTAGCCATTGCAGCACCTCCCTGCCGTGATAATTTTACGATTATGCCTTTCCGTTGCAGCCGAGAACATCGACTATCTTGTGTGCGACCATGTCCTTTATTGCCTGACGTGCAGGCTTGAGGTACTGGCGCGGATCGAAATGATCGGGATGAGCGTTCAGGTAGCTGCGGATGGATGCGGTCATTGCAAGGCGAAGATCGGAGTCGATGTTTATCTTGCACACTGCCATGGATGCTGCCTGGCGGAGCTGAGCCTCGGGAACACCGATAGCGCCTGGCATATTGCCGCCGTTTTCGTTGATCTGCTTTACAAACTCCTGCGGTACGGAGGATGCTCCGTGAAGGACTATAGGAAAGCCGGGCAGACGGCGTTCGACATCCTCAAGAATGTCAAAGCGGAGCTGGGGCTTCGTGCCGGGCTTGAACTTATATGCGCCGTGAGAGGTGCCGATAGCGATAGCGAGAGAATCGCAGCCGGTGCGCTCGACAAATTCCTGAACGTCCTCGGGACGGGTGTAGGACGAA
>ERZ1504996.703-NODE-703-length-9093-cov-3.506307_pt1 | contig 9093 bp, 6 predicted proteins | sample MGYA00572424_ERZ1504996 | MGnify/ENA primary metagenome ERZ1504996 (study PRJEB39906, sample SAMEA3182051) | gut metagenome | biome: human; feature: gut; material: Stool; isolation source: human stools | place: Canada | collected 2012-03-07 ...
ATCCTAGGGAATGATTTACTAAGGTGGGTAGATAAGAATGAAGCTATCTAAACTGAAATTGTGGAATTATAGGTGCTTTGGCTCAGAAGAGCAGGTCATCTTAATTGATCAACTAACGACATTTATTGGAAATAACAGTGCGGGGAAAACTGCTGCACTGTCAGCCCTTAATTGTATGTTTTCTGAAAACAGTAATGATCGTATTCTACACAGAAGTGATTTTCATCTGCCCAAAGATATACTTCCAGATGAAATGGAACAGCAAAGTCTTTATATAGAAGCAGTATTTGAATTTGAAGAATTGCAGTCAGGAAGCAATGGTGGAGAATATGCTATACCTATCTTTTTTCAACACTTTGTTGTTGATAATCCAGGTAGGCTGCCGTATCTACGGATCCGTCTTGAGGCCACATGGGAAAAAAGCAATACTATTGACGGCTCGATTGATAGCAAGATAAGTTATATTACTTGTCCGGAGTTTGCTGAAATTGAAGAGGGCAATCGAACAAATGCGTCTCGACGGGATCTGGACAAGATTCGAGTGATTTATGTCCCAGCAGTCAGAGATCCTTCTAAGCAGCTGAAAAATGCATCTGGTACGATGATGTATCAGATCATGAGCAGCATCAACTGGAGTGAGGAGACAAAAGGAAACGTTAAAGCCAAAATTAAGGAATTAAATGAACAATTTGAAGAAGAAAAAGGCGTTTCCATGTTTGGCACGTCGCTGGGAAAGCAGTGGAAAACCTATGATTCTGATGAGCGATATTCGACAGCCAGCTTAAGATTCAACAGCGCTGATATTGAAACATCTATCAGAAAAACAGAGGTTGTTTTTGAACCGACAGAAACGGGAAAAGAGTATACGATAGACCAGATGGGAGATGGTCTGCGATCTTTGTTTTATATATCTTTGGTTGACAGCATATTGGATGTTGAAGGTCAAATGGTGAGAGAAATAGAGATAGATCCAGAACATACCTCTTTCAATAGAAAACCACCCATTTTGACGATTGTAGCCATTGAAGAGCCTGAAAATCACATCGCTCCACATCTGCTGGGGAAATTGGTGGGGAATTTGAAAGATATTGCAGGCAAAAACAATGCGCAAGCAATTATGACATCCCATTCTCCTGCGATTGTTAAGCGGATTGATCCAGAGAATCTCAGATACTTTAGATTAGACAGGGAGTTGCTGGCATCAAAAGTAAGATGCATTACTCTGCCGGATGAAGAACGTATGCAGGATCAATATAAATATATCAAGGAAGCGGTGAGAGCCTATCCTGAACTGTACTTTGCAAAGCTTGTTATTTTAGGAGAAGGAGATAGTGAAGAAATTATCCTGCCGAAGTATTGGGAAGCCATACATGGGAACACAGATGTTAGTGGAATATCGATAGTTCCACTTGGAGGTCGGCATGTCAACCACTTCTGGAGATTGCTGAATGACTTGGAAATCCCATATATTACATTGCTCGATTTGGATCGGGAACGAGATGGTGGTGGTTGGGGACGTATCCAATATGTGCTTAAGCAGCTCATTGCAAATGGATACGACAGAAATGTACTACTCAACACCACTGATAGCGGGATTCTAACTGATGCCGAGTTCGAAGGAATGGCGGGCTGGAATGTATCTGCTATAACAGCAATGCAGACTTGGATAGCATGGCTTGAAAAATATAATGTTTTCTTTTCCGCACCGTTGGATATCGATTTTATGATGCTGGAACAGATGGGAGATACGTATAAGGCAACTTTGGATACGAGAGAAGGACCTTGTATTGATATTGCCCAGAGTGGAAAGAAAGAACGTATTACAAAAATTGAAAATGATGGTGAAATACACTCGGAGTATGAAACTCGAATCTTAAAAGACATAAAAAACACACTAAAAGAAGAAGGCGGTGATGGACATACCTACTCGCCCGAACAGCAAAAACTCATGGTATGGTACACATATTTCTTCTTGAACAGAGGAAAACCGTCTACACATATTGCAGCACTATCTCAATTAAGTGACGAGGAGTTAAAAGAAAATGTACCGCCGGTTTTGCAACGTTTAATTGAAACTGCTGATCACATTCTAAAAGGTGATAAGAATGAAAATTGTGCATCCTGATAAATGGTTGCCTTGCGACGGGATCTCGTTAGAGGAAGCTGCGGATACAGCCGTTCGCTGCAGTGACAGACATGTACTGGTTGTTGCGGGGCCAGGCGCAGGAAAAACGGAATTGTTGGCGCAAAAAGCAGCATTTCTATTTCAGACAAATCAGTGCAGAGAGCCTCAATAGATACCTGCTATCAGTTTCAAGACGGATGCTGCACAGAATTTGAAAGAACGCGTGGAAAAGCGATGTGGCACAGATATAAAAGGTAGATTTGTATCAATGACATACGATGCATTTGCCAAAAATATTCTTGACCACTTTCTATATGCACTGCCTGATGAACTTCGCCCGGCCACCGATTATCTGGTGAATGATCCCGATATAATTGATGCAGCGTTTCATTGTGCGGGATTCAAAAACCCTAATGGCTTCACGCAGTCTAGGCTGAAAACTGAATATGATGATATTCTGTCACGAATTAGTCTTCCTTTAACAGGAGATGGATTAGGGCATAAAGTGTGGCCACTATTGTTAAAGGGATTCAACGGAAATAAAGCGACTTTGACATTTAAGATGATCATGATGCTTGCCATGTATATTATTGAAACGAACCCGTATATTAAGCAAGCCTTACAGATGACGTATTCATTTGTGTTCCTTGATGAATTTCAGGACACAACGGCAATTCAGTATGCGTTTGTAAAGGAGTGTTTTTGGAATTCTGGTACCAAGGTAACATCTGTGGGAGATAACAAGCAGAGAATCATGGTATGGGCCGGGGCAGTAAAAACGATATTTAATGACTTTTATAGAGAACTGAATCCGAAATGTATACGCTTGATAATGAATCATCGTTCTGCACCCAGATTAGTTGCATTGCAAAAGGCAATGTATGAATCTTTAAAAGAAAAGGCAACAGAAGTATGTGCTTCTGGCAACTGGGCCGAGGATGATGGGAACATTGCACTTTTTATTGCAGACAATGAACAACTGGAGGCTGCTGCTGTATCGAAGGATATACTATTGAAAATCTCAAATGGTGTAGAACCACACGATATTTGTATTCTCTGCAAGCAAAAGCCGCAGGACTACGCTTCGGCGATTATTGAGGAGTTGGAGAAACACGGTGTACGGGCGCGCATTGAAACTGGCTATCAGGATCTTATCAAAGAACCAATAGTAGATTTGTTTATCAAATTCATGATATGCGCTGACAGCAGAAAACACCCAAATGAATGGACTTTTATAGAAGAGTTACTGGTTGAGCTTTGGGGAATTAGCGGGATGCGGGAAAATGATACTTTTGATGAAATGCAGAGGAAACTGTCTGCTGTAGTGAACGTTGTTAAGAAGAATATTCAGCAAAAGCTTGATACAGAGCAATGGCACAGTACTTTGAATAGTATTATTGATTTTTTTGGCATTGGAAATATAAAGGCGAAATTCCCGGCGTATAAACAAGGTACTTACTTTATGAATGTAATCAACCAATTTGAAAGTCTCTTTTTTGAGGAATATGTAGCCGCACACGGAGTATGGAACTTAGCGATTGAAAACTTTCGCGGAGATCATTCCGTTCCTATCATGACAATTCATAAAAGTAAGGGATTAGAATACAATGCTGTATATTTTATTGGATTAGAGGATTCCGCTTTTTGGAATTTTAGAAATCAACCAGATGAGGATAGATGTACATTTTTTGTGGCGCTATCACGTGCAAAGGCGTCTGTTACATTTACATTTTGCAAAAAACGAACTGGCATGAAGTGCCCTATGCAAAGACACAACGCGATTAACGAATTTTTTGATTTATTACAAAGGCCTGGAATTGCAGAGGTAAAGCGTTTCCAAAACCGCTAACTGATTTCACGCACTTGAAATTACAAAAGCGCTGCGAGACAATGATTTGTGCCTACATCTTTTTTGTCAACACATGGCAGAAATGACCGGAAATCGAAAGATTTCCGGTCGTTTTCTATGCATATTTTAGACCGAATTTTCTGCTATGTTCGCGTGTTTCCGCCGCTTTTCCAACAAACATGTAATTTTTCAGAAACAACCTTTTATCAAGTCCGAAACAAGTTTGAAACGACTTTCTGACAGGCTTTGAGCAAAAAGTGGAGCAAACTGTTACACTTTTGCTGCACCTGTGCTTATGGCAATATTGGACAATGTTTTATTGACATTTTGCTGTTTTTGGTATAAAATGCATATATTATCAAAGAGAGTAATTTCAATGGGGCACACAATTTTTCATTGCCTCGTAGTTCCAAAACAGCTGCATGATAGGCATAAGGAGTTTAATGATCGTCAATGGAGCGAATCAAGCAGATGCGGCTGCAAAATAAAAGCATTTGCAAATTTATGACATAAGGAGGGTCCCACTATGTTGATGGAACAGGAAGCTCCCCTGCTTTTTCATACCGTATTTGCCGGGGCGGTCATACTGACTGTGGCGTATCTGCTGCATTGGCGGGGCCATTCTCCGCAAAAAAAGCCGCTCGAGCTGATCCTTTATTTTGTCCTTTTACAGATCCCGGCCTACATCTTGGCCTTCTACGCTATGATGTGTCCCCGGTCCGGAGACAGGACCTTTGCTTTCGCAATGGGAGGCCTTTGCTGGCTGATCGGAATTCTGGTTCTCATGCAGGGGGTTCGCGATCTGTTGGATCACAACACAAATAAAAAGGATCCGCCCAAATGAACAGCGATCTGGAAAGGAGTACCTCAAAAAGATACTCCTCATTTTTTACCGTATCAATCTTCATCGGGCCATTCGCTCTCCGGCACGGGCCGGTCAGGCAGCTCGCCTATCCGATGGAATGCTGCTGAGCAGAGAGGTATCCATAAAGCCAAAGGGCGCGTTCTTTTGAACGCGCCCTTGCTGTTTAGCCGGATAGCTCCCGGATCTCATCCTGAATGAGGCGGCCCGCCGCGGCGGCAAGCTGGTCGATGCGGCGGATGCGCGCGAGATCGCGGCCATAGATGGCGTTCGCCGCCGGAACGCCGGCATTCTCGCCCATGAACACCGCGGCGACGCGGATGCCCTGCGCGCGCAGGGCGCGGACCTCGGCGGCGGTGTCGTCGATGCCGGGCTGCCCGTCGTAATCGCGGCTGAGCGGAATTTTGCCGCTCGGGAGAATTTTGTGGCTGTCGTTCGGACTGGCGTCGGTGAGCAGAATGAGCAGGTGCTTGTCCGCGGGAGCCGATTTCATCAGCTCGCCCATGCCGCGCAGAGCCAGACCGTCGCGGTTCCAGCCCGCGGCAAAGTAGTCGAACACGCGATGCTCGCCGTTTTTGTCCCCGAAATCCTTCAAAACGCGCAGCACCGTGTAGCCGCGCAGGCTGCAGAAGCTGGTCACGCGCACGGGGATGCCGCAGGAGGCGAGGCTTTTGGCGAGAAGGTAGCCCTGAATGGCGATGCTCTCCTGACAATGCAGGCGCGAGGCCGAGGCGTCGAGCATCAGGTCGACGGTGAAGCCCGCGCGGCTCTCCTCATCCTTGCGGAGAAAGACACGGCTGTCGTGCAGCACCGGTGCGCGCCAGACGCGCGTACCGTCCAGCCGCCCCTCGCGGGCGAGGATGTCCTCGGGCTGCTGATGGATGAGCATACAGTTGCGGATCTGCTCCGTCAGGCGCAGGAGAGCGTTCTGATGCAGCGCGCTGTCGTGGACGTAGGCGGCGCGGTTGCGCTTGGCCTGCTCGGCAGCCTGCTCGAAAAGACGCTGCGTGTCGGTGCGCATGGGCTGGCCCGGCACGCGCTCGCCGCGGGTGAACCAGAGATGGCAGCCGAGGTGATCGCCGGTGCAGCAGCGCTGCTCGATGCGCGCGAGCGCCTGCGGGGAATAGAGGCTGCGGCCGAAGCAGCGCTCGATGTAGTCGTGATCCTCCGCTTCGCGCTCGTTCGAGCGAAGCTGGGCGCGCAGCGCGTTGGACGCGCGCACCATGCCGTTCTCGCCGGCGACCGCAGAGCGGCCGATGGTCAGCTCGTCGGTGCGGACGATCTCGACCGGCAGGAGCTTGGTGAGCAGCGGCGCCCACTTATCGCTGAAGTGAAGACGGAACAGAGATTTTTTATGGGGCGTGCCGTCAAATTGCAGGTATTTCTCAAACGCCGCGCGGACGGCGGCCTCCAGATCGTCCGCGTCGAGCGTGCCCGGGCAGGCGAGGGCCTCGGAGAGTCCCTTTTCCCACGGGGCGAGCAGCGGCGGCTTCTGCCCAAGGACAGATCTCCAGCGGGCGGACTGGAGCGAATAGACGAGCTGGTTCTTGTCCATCCACTCCTGTCGCGAGAGCTGATATTCCGAGGCAAAAAATTCTGCGGCGTGGGCGCGGCGCAGCTCCGCGAGCACGGGGCGGACGGGAAGCTCCTTTTCATAGACGGCGTTTTCCAGCGCGAGCCACGCGAGGTCGTCGAACGCGGAGCGCCGTGTGTCGTCCGCCCAAAGGGCGAAGAGACGGCGCGGCATCTCGTCGCCCAGCCACTTGCGGACCAGACCGATGACGCAGTTCATGTAGAAGTCCGGCGTGCCGTCGGCCTTGAGGGCAAGAAACTGCGGCTCAAATTGATAGTCGCCGCAGGCGGTCCAGACCAGATTGATGGCGCGGCGCTGGTTGGCGCTGTAGCTGTCGGTTTCCATATCAGTCGGTGAACAGGCGGCTGCGGTCGAGCTTCGCGGGGATGCGCGCGGCGATAACGTCGCGGATGAGGCTCTGCTCGTAGGCGTCGAAGGCCTTGTTGGTGATGCCCATGTCGAGCGCTGTACCGGCGCTCACGCCGCGGCGGATCAGGCGCAGCGCGTCCAGAAGCCCGCGCAGGTCGAGCGCCTTGGAGGAGATCTCCGCGCTCTCGCACTTCTTTTGCAGGTCGAGAAAGAGCTGCACGAGCTGTCCGCGGCACTTTTTCTCCAGCGTGGGAAACTCCTCACCGAGCAGACGGTCCAGACCGTCCTCCGCGATGGGCGGCATCTGAATGACGACAAAGCGCGAGGTGAGCGCTTCATTCAGCTCGCGCGTGCCAGCGTAGCCGTAGTTCATCGTGCCGATGAAGCGCGCGGCGGGGGCGACCGTCACGCGGTCGTAGCCGGGGACGTCGATGGCGCGGCGAAAGTCCAGCGCGGCGTGCAGCACGGCAAGAGCCTCATTTTTGGCCATGTTGATCTCGTCGAGCACGCCGAAGCCCCCGTGCTTCGCACAGAGGTAGACGGGGCCGGGGCGGAAGGTCACCTGTCCGTTTTCAAAGGTGTCCATGCCGATGAGTCCGGCGGCGTCCATGCTGACGTGGAAGGAAACGTCCCACGCGGGGCGGCCGAAGGCCTGCGCCAGATTTTCAGCCAGCACGTTCTTGCCGGTCGCCTTGCTGCCGGCGAGCAGCAGGTTCTCGCCGCACAGCAGCGCGGCGATGGCGGCCTCCCAGACCTCTTTCCCATAATAATGATAGCGCGGCTGCGGGATGCGGCCCTGCAGCGCCGGCTCGGCGGGGTATTGTGCGCAGTAGGCGCGGACGCCGTCGAGCAGCGCGGGGCTGATGTGCTCCTGCTCTAAAAATTCCAACAAGCTCTCCTCATCCTCTCTTTCGGAAATGCGCGCGTCGCGCGCTTCGTTTCGGCCTCATCATAGCACAACGCGAGGGCTTTGCAAGCCCTTTTTCCGTCAAAATTTGGGACGGCTGCGGCGCGTTTCCTGGACGCTTTGGCGCGAGCGGCGCAAAAAAGAACGCCGCCCGCGGGCGGCGCTCTCTGAACGGCTCAGTCTTTTGTAAGGATGATGGGCATGGCGGTGGTCTCGCTCTCGCCGTCGGCGCTGTTGTTGGCGGAGGGCATTATCTCGCGCGTGAGCAGCGCCGAGAGCCGCGTGCCGTCGGTCAGCTCCGCATGGAATACGACCTGCAGCTCCGCACCGTAGGGAAGGCCAAATTCCACGCCCTCTGCGCCATAGATGCTGTAAAAGCCGGCGGTGCTCTCATCGGGAATGTCGCTGATCCACCACAGTACGGCGGAGCGTTCGTCGTCGACCTCCATGAACCGGAGCGTGCTTTGCGCGGCGCTCTTTCCGTCCACCCGATAGTCGAGCCACGCGGACCGGACGTCGGCATCATAAGCGCCGAGGTAGAGGTTCGCGGTGCGGTGGTCCTCGTCCTCCCAGCCCCTGACGCTGCACCGGATGTGCGAGCCGGAATAGGAACGGCTGAGGACGTAGCCGAAGGAAAGATCCTCATAGAGCTTCGGCAGCGCCTCGTCGGCAAAGCCGGGCAGGTCGCGGATCGTCTCGAGCTGACGCTCACCGCCGGTATCGTAGGCGGCGGTGGCTTCGAAGCCATCATCGTTCATCGAAAGCACGGTTTCGCCTCGGTAGACGTCGTACTCGTCGCGGACCAGCTCGACGGCGGTCGTTCCGTCGTCGGAGGCAAGGGAGCGGAGACGGAGGGAGACGGCAAGGTCGTCCTGCACCGTCTTGGGCTGGAGGGCGAAGGCAACCGTGCAGGTGTAGGCGTCCAGGTCGAAGCGCTTGACCGTGTAGTCGAACTGTGCGGTCAGCGTGGCGCTCTCCTCCATCGCTTCGCGCACGGAGCTGCTGATGCCCGCGATCTGCGAGGAAAGGCTGGACTGCACGCTCATGATTTGTGATTGCAGAGAGCCGACCTGCCGCTCGAGCTGCTTGACGCGGTGGTTATTGTAGAGTGCCAGACCGACGGCGAGGGCGAGGCAGACCGCCGCCGCGCCGAGAAGGAGCTTTTGCCGGCGAACCTTCTTCGGCGCGGCAAGGGTATCCTGCGCAGGCGCGGGCGTGGAAGAGTCGACAGACGAGGCGGCCTTGGCGTCACCCTTTTCCGCTTCCTCAAGGCTCAAAAGCTCATCGACGCTCACGCCGTAGAGACGGCTGAGCTCCACGAGCTTGCTCAGCTCGGGCTGGGCGGCGCCCGTTTCCCTTAATTAAAGATATTGTTGGGTAAAAAAGAAAGGTCAGTCGATTTTGCCGA
>ERZ1504996.713-NODE-713-length-8953-cov-3.527647_pt1 | contig 8953 bp, 9 predicted proteins | sample MGYA00572424_ERZ1504996 | MGnify/ENA primary metagenome ERZ1504996 (study PRJEB39906, sample SAMEA3182051) | gut metagenome | biome: human; feature: gut; material: Stool; isolation source: human stools | place: Canada | collected 2012-03-07 ...
GTTGAATGTGTAAAAGTTGCCGTCCTCGGTTATCACGCTCATATTGGTTTCACTGCGGACATGTTTCCGGGTCGCCTTCACACGGATGACGTTTTCCGCACCGTCCGCCTTGCCCGCTATCAGGTTGGGGGAACCCAAATCCACGTATCTTACGGGAGAGGGGAAAATTATATGTACGGTCTTGTCATACGTGATTTCCAGACCATGCGGGGGAATCATTTGGCTGAAGCCGATCTTGCGGCTCAATCCCTCGTAATAATCCCCGCTGCCTTGCTGCGCGTATGCAGCCACTGCGCCCATAATCAGGGCAAAAATCATCAGAATCTTCTTCATGTGCGTTCTTGATTGGTTGGTGAATAAATCGTTGGTTTATTTTCTCTTTTCATTTTTCGGGAGAGTGCAGCAACAGCCGGTGTCCGGCTTTCAGGGTGATTTTCACCGCACGCATTTTCTTTTCCACATATTGCGACACGCCCTGTATTACCCCCTTGCCCACGTCCGAGGCAATCTGCGCCCCGGCATCCGTCGAGATGTTGATGCTGCTCCCCATTGAGGTGCCCATACCCGCGGCTATCTCACGCGCCGCATCATACTCCATCGAGTTCGGCACGAGGATTCCCCGCTGTCCGTCGGCATCATATACCTCCAGTTCCACCGGAAACAGCGTGCCCTTGTATTCCACCGTCTCTACAAGGATGTCCATCCGCTCCCCCTGGATGCGTGTACCGCCGGTCAATACCGTCCCTTGGGGAATGAGCCGGTCGTCCACCGCCATCGGCTCCAGCAACCGGATGCGCAACACCTGCCCGTCCGATACGGTCTGCGTACCGTGTACACAGGCGGCGATGGTATTCCTGCCGGAAGGGAGTGTCCTGCCTATAGGGGTGTGGAAACCGGTATTCCTCTCTCCCGCAAATTCGGCGATGAAATCCTCATTGTCCATAGGTTGTGCAAGCGATGACACCACCTGATTCCGTACCTGTTTCACCGGGCGGACGGCTGTCCTGTCTTTCCGGTCGCTCCGGCCATTCACGGCAGCCGGGGCATCCGGCTGCTTCCCGTTGTACCGGGCGGCCAGCTCGTAAGACTTTTCCAGCAGTGCCATCTTTTCTTCCAGGGTCTGTCCTTCCGGCTGTCCTTCCGCCGGTCTCTTTTCTTTTTCCAGTTCCTCTATACGGCGGAGCAGATCGGCATTTTGTTGGTTTTCATTCCGGGTATATACAGCACCCAGCGAACGGTTCATATTCCGGTAGGCTTCCGCAGAGGAATGGACAAAGCCGGGGGATTTCCCCGTTTCCGGTTCCGGCGGAAGTTCCGTGTTGGCTTTTCCTGCGGTAAGGCCGGCAGTATCCTGACTGTCCTTGTTGAGCAGCTCGGACATCTCCTGGAAGGTTCCCCTGCGCCATTTTTCCTTTTTAGCCAGTGCTTCCTGCTCGTAGGCGCTTACCTTGTCGCCCTCCATTTCCGAATCTTTCGGCGAGGGCATCTCCACGTTGAATCCCTTGCCCTTTTCCTTTTCCGCCTTGTCCTTTTCCGACGGGCTGAATACCAGCAGGAGGAATCCGGCGCACAGCAGGCAGAAGAACGGATAGACAATATACCTCGCGCGTCGGCGCTTCTCTTCGGGAGTCAGCGGCTTGTCACTCGACAGCCCCAGCCGTTCCCTGATTTTCTGAAAGTCCATTTTCATGTTTCTGGATGTTTGAATGAATGGTTGTTGTTTCCGGCCGTAACATGACGGGCCGGATATGCCCGGTTTTCATGTCGCCCTTCCGTTCCCCCAAACGGGACACGGAAGAGACAACCGAGTACAGACAGGCTGCCGTGAACAGAAGCGAGACGACACTTGTCAAGACAATGCGCTGCTTCCCGGTCAGCCGGCGGCAGAACAGCCGGATACGGCTGTCCGCACGTTTTAAGACGGCAGGTTTCCCTCTCATCGTTCCACACTCCTTATATCCCTGTTCTCCAGTATGGTGAACTGCTCGATGATGAACCCGTTGGGATTGTCGTCCGAACGCCCCGTATTCTGGAGCGAACAGGAGGTGACAAGGCTTCGCTCGGTCACGTTGCTCTCACGGATGATCAGCTGCCGGGCGTATGTACGCGCCTTGTAGGGATAGGCGGCAAAGTCGCACACCACGCTGTCCACGTGTACCACCTGGTTGATGTTGCCCGAAATCAGCCGGTTGTAATATCCCTTTTCGGCAAAGTCCACATAGTAGTGATAGGCGCTCTTGTCCGCCAGCTGCAGGGCACGGCCTATATTGTGTTCGATCGCGTCCTTCTGCGGAGAGAGCGAGAAGAACAGCTCGTGAAAACGCCGGACGTGTTCCCGCGCCTCGGCGGGGCGGTTCTGTGAAAGATCCTGCGAGAGGGCGAGCATCAGCGACTTGCCCTTATCCAGCACATAGATCTTTTCCCGTTGCTTCTCGGCGAAACGGTACGAGCTCCACAACGCATAGCCGGTAATGAGCGCACAGCAGCCGGTAAAGACAGCCAGCATCAACCGGATACGCCTGAAGCTGCTCTCAATGTTGGTCAATGACTTGAATTCCATTTAGCGAATGATTGGTTTGAATGAATAAATAAATGTTTCCGGTATGACCGGGCGGCTCCTTCCGACAAGTCGCCAACCCGGTAATCCAAGTTGCCGACTCACGGAAACGGGTTGCCATAGAGCCTATTTGCCCCGCAGCCTTCCCCCGATATTCCCCAGTACGGCACCGCCCGTCCCGGCAGCGAAACTGCCCGCTTTCGTGGCCGTGCGGTTCAGGTTACGGCTGAAGTTTCCGGCTCCGCCCGCCTGTACGATCCAGCCCGCCACCGTCGGGACGGTGAAGTACCCGATAATCCCTATCAGCATGAATATGATATAGACGCTATTTGAGTTGTCTATCGAGTAGTCGGGGTTGTTCTGTAATTCCAGAATGTCATTTTGGAGCATCAGCACCTGGAGCTTGGCGAGCAGGGTGCTGAACAGGTCGCTGACCGGAAGCCAAAGGTAGACGGATATGTACCTCGTGAACCACTGCCCGAGCGTGGACTGGAAACCGTCCCATACGCTGAAGGCGAACGCCACCGGTCCCAGAATGGAGAGCACGACAAGGAAAAAGGTCCTCACGGTATCTATCAGCAGCGATGCCGCCGCGAATATCAGTTCCAGCAGGCTGCGGAAGGCGTCACGGATTTTCTTCTCCAGATTGTACATCCCCACCTCCACGTACATGCCCAGGCGGGAGGCGGTATCTATGGTTGACCAGCCCAGCTCGTCCAGCTGACGGTCGAATTCCTCGTCGCTCACCAGGTAGGCGGTTTCGGGATTGCGCAGCATGGCCTCCCTTTCCAGTTCCTCCTTCTGCGCCCTGTACTGTTCCATATCCAGCGTCTGCCCCTCAAGCATCTTGTGCGTACCCTGTACTATCGGGCTGAGCACGGTGTTCAGCGTGCCGAGCACCAGCGTGGGGAAAAGCAGGATGCAGATGCCGATGGCGAAGGGACGCAGCAGGGGATAGACATCTATCGGTTCGGCACGGGCCATCGACTGCCACACGCGGACGGCGACATAGAACAGGGCACCCAGCCCGGCAAGTCCCTTTCCCACGTCCATCATGTCCTTGCAAAGGGGCAGCATATCGTCATACAGGGTCGCCAGTATGGTATGCAGGTTGGCAAAATCTATCGACAACGGCATCATGGCTACCAGTATTTGGAGATTTCATTCCCGTAAAGCCGCATCACCCGGTCCAGGTCGTTCTTCTTTCTGGCACGGAGATAGCTCACGGCGATGTTCTTGTTCGTGTAATAGCTCACCAGGTTGCGGTAGCGGCGCATCTCATAGTAGCAGCGGTCCACCACGTCCATGCGGTCCTTGTCGGTCATGGAGAGCGTGCTCACGTTGATGACCTGCCTGAGATCCTGCAGCACGCCGTTGCTCTCCTCCAGCAGGCGGGTGTAGCCGAAGGCGATGGCGTCCAGCTCGCGGGGCGAGAAGTTCCCGTCGTTCATCATCTTGCCGAAGTTCGTTACATAGATGTCGGACACGTCGCCCACCATCAGGATGATGTCGCGCACCTTGCGGGCGTCCTGTATCAGGTCGTTCACCGCCTTTAACTGGTCGTAATACTTCTTGGCCTGCTCGTAAATCTTCACCGTCTCCGCAAAGCTGTCGGCCGTATTGACCGCCGTTTTCGAGGTATGGGCGATGTTGTCCGACATGTTGATGATGCTTTGGGCAAGGTTGCCGGGATCGGTCACCACCCACTGGGCATTGGCGCCGGTGCCGCACAGGGCGAGTACCGTTCCGATCAGGAGTGACTTCGCTTTCATGGGCGTTCCTCCTTCCGCACATAGTCACCGTTCGGGGAGAAGGTCAGCACGTCGGCGGCCTCGTTGTAGGAGATGTCGATGCGGTGCCCCGTGTTGATGAACAGGTTCCCGTTCTCCTCAACCAGCAGGTAGGTCTGAGGCCTGAGACGGCGCATCTTTCCGCTGCGGGCGAACACCGTCACCTTGTAGGCTTCCCCTTCCTTATATACCAGCACGTCCGGCTTGCCTTCCACGCTGCTCCACGAGCCGCAGAGCTTGTCACGGTCGGTGCCGCTCTCCGAGCAGCCTTGTAATACCATGGCGGCCATACCGATCAGGCACACCGCCAGTCTCATAAGGGATTTGTTTCTCATTGTTCTCTTTTTGGGGTTGATACTTGTCTTTGTTCCTCTCGTTTTCTCTCTGCCATCCGGCGGATGGCAAGTTCCAGGTTGCCGTCCAGCTCCTCGGCAAGCCGTTGCACTTCCAGTTTCTCGGACTCTTCCGTCGTGAACGTGAAATACTCTTCCGCGCTCACTTCCGTAGCATAGACCGCCGAACGGGTGCCGCCAAGCCCTATCCAGACTTCACGGTAAAAACGTCCGGGATGGTTCGCCTGGTTGATGGAGAGTATCTGGCTTTTCTCTTTCTCCGTCAGGCCGAGCAGCCGCTGGATATGCTCGAACTTGTTCATGTATTTCCGCTGGTCCAGAAGGATCTTGCAGTCGGAGTTGTTGATGATGGCCTCCTTCACAATCGGGGAGCTGATGATGTCGTCCACCTCCTGGGTCACCACAACGGCCTCACCGAAATATTTCCGGACGGTCTTGAACAAATATTGGATATAGCCGCTCATGTTGGCGGACATAAGGGCTTTCCAACACTCCTCTATCAATATTATCTTGCGGATTCCTTTCAGACGGCGCATCTTGGCGATGAAGGTCTCCATGATGATCAGCGTCACCACAGGCAGCAGCACCTTGTTGCCGCTGATGTTGTCCAGCTCGAACACGATGAACCGCCTGTTTGTCAGGTCCAGTTCCCTGTCGGAGTTCAGCAGGAAGTCGTAGTCGCCACCCTTGTAGAAAGGCTCCAGCACGTTCAGGAAACCGTCGATGTCGAAATCCTTCTCGCGTACCTTCTTTTCCGCTATCATCCGGCGGTAGTCACCGTCCACGAACTCGTAGAAGCCGTTGAAGTCCGGCCTTGCCTCCCGATTCCCGGTAATTTTACGGATATAGGCGTTCACCGCTCCCGAGAGCGCCACCTCTTCCGAACGTTTCGGTGCCTCGTCCTCCCGTTTCCACAAGGTCAGTATCAGAGTCTTGATGCTCTCGCGCTTTTCCACATCGAACTGTCCGGAATCGGTGTAGAACGGGTTGAAGGATATCGGATTGTCCTCCTCATACGTGATGTAGATGCCGTCCCCGCCGCGTGTGCGGTCGTGGATCATCCGGCACAACCCCTGATAGCTGTTGCCCGTGTCCACCAGCAGGATATGCGCTCCCTGCTCGTAATAGTTGCGCACCAGATGGTTGGTGAAAAAGGACTTGCCGCTGCCGCTTGGTCCCAGGATAAATTTGTTGCGGTTGGTGATGATGCCCCGTTTCATCGGAAGGTCGGAAATGTCCACGTGCACCGGAATGCCGTTCTGCCGGTCCGCCATGCGGATGCCGAACGGACTGGGCGAACTTCTGTAATTGGTCTCCCCGGCAAAGAGGCAGACCGCCTGCTCCAGGAACGTGTAGAATGACTCTTCGGCAGGAAAGTCGCCCGCATTGCCCGGAATGCCCGTCCAGTAAAGCACCGGGGTGTCGACGGTGTTGTAACGGGGGGTGCATTCCATCATGGCAAGCTGGCTGCCCGTGTCGTTCCTGATACGGCGGAACTCCTCCGCATCCTCCGCCCAGGCGATTACATTGCAGTGGCATCTGACGGGAAGCACTCCCTTGGTATGCGCCTCGTCCAGATACATCTCCGTCCATTCCTGGTTCACGGCATTGCTCCGGCTGTACCGTGACAGAGAGAGCATGTTGCGCGAGTTCTTCTCCATCATCTGCAGGATTTCCTGCGCATTGTCGATGAACACGTACTGCGAGTAGATGTGGTTGCAGGAGAGCAGCAGCCCCACGGGTGCGGCGAAGGAAAGGCGGCAGTCACTCCTGTCGGTGGACATACGCTCGTAGCGCATGTCGGTGGAGAGCTTGCCCGGCAGGTCTTCCGTATCCGAAAGTGTGTGCAGGCAGAGCCGCTTGTCCCCGATACGCATCCGTCCGGGCTTGAGGCAGATGTCCTGCAGTACGGCGGTTTTGTCCTCCATCGAGAGGGAGAGGTATTTCTCCACCAGCCCGGGACGTTCCTTCGTGCCGGTAATCTCCTCCGTTTCCAGGCGGCGCAGCCGGATATGGGCGGAGTCGTTCACGATATGCTCGAACTGCTCCACCGCTTCCAGAAAGCGGGCCGCCATGTCCTTGTCGGTAATCTCCCTGGGCAGCAGGAATCCCCGGCAGAGGGTGCTGAAGTCACTTTGCCGGCGGTTGCGCTCACGGGTGGTCTTTGTCAGATACAGGTAACAGCGGTGGTTCAGGTACGGCCTCTCGTTGAAGTGCCGCTCATAGCTGCGCGAGAGGAAGCTCTGTTCCTCCCCGCCGTTTTGGGGACGGTAGCTCTCCTTCGTGAACCAGTCCTGCTTGCAGACGATGCTGTGCTCGGGCAGTACCCTGGCGGCCTTTATCCAGGTGGAGTGCATGGCCTCATACTCTTCCGCCGTCACCGTGTACAGCTCGGGAAGCTCCACCTCGAAGGCCACGGTCAGGTCGGCGTCCTTGCTCACGATGCAGCCGTTCTCCACCGAGAGCAGGGGGAACTTGCGTTCCAGCGTTTCCGCTTTCAATACATTTCTCATGATTGTCGTTTTTTTCTTTTTGCAAATAATCTGAAAACTCTCTTGCGGTGGATCAGGTAGCGCGGATGGCGTTTCTCCGCCAGCAGCTTCATAAGACCGTGTTCGCCGTAGCGGGCGTTCAGCCGGAACACCGCCCATGCCAGCAGACCGCCGGATACGGTCCCGAAAGGGATGCATATCCATTGGTCCACGCCTGCCAGGTAAAGGATGACCACCGCCAGGAGCACCGTCACCAGACCGCCCGCGAAGACGAACAGGTATTGTGACTTGAGCCCCTTGAACTCGACGGGATTGCCCGCCCCCTTGTTTACAGGATACTCCATACCGCTTAGAGGAAGAAGGAACGCAGGATGGTGGCGGCTACAATCAGAAAGATGCAGGCAAAGAACCAGCTGGCGGCGGTTTTCGAGGTGTCGGGATCACCGCTGGAGAACTTGCCGTAGGTCTTGATGCCGCCCACCAGGCCGAGCACCGCACCGATGGCATAGCACAGTTTGGTGGCGGGATCGAAATACGAGGTCATGAGGCTGGTCGCCTCGTTGATACCGGCAAGGCCCTGACCTTGGCCCTGCGCGAAAGCACCGGCGGCAATCGCCGCGCACATCACTGAAAAAAGGATTCTTCTCTTCATTGTCGAATCGTTTGGGTAAGACATAAATTTGAATTCGACGGCGAAGATAAAAAGGGATAATACGCTGTGATTCAGAGGTGTCATCAGATGTCGCCAGATGTCATCAGATGTCATCCAACAAGTGCTTTTGCGCGTCTCTACAGAGATTTTCAACATTGTTTTACGTCATTGCGGAGACGCTTACCTCAAGCATAATACATGATTAATTGATGATTTTGGCACAAACATGGATTGTTCAAACGGTTACATGTTTTTCTGTACCATTTATATAATTGCCATACAAAAGCCAGCAAATTCCATAAAGTTGATTTCTTGTCAAAAACGACTATTATTGATATTGGATTAAAATAGCTATATTTGCATATCAAACGCAGTTTTATGGCCAATGTAAACAGGTTAAAAATAGTGTATCATGTAGTAGTTTATAAAGAGAGTAACAATATCACACCTTGATATGGCATTTTTAAGTAATATATCTGTTTATATTCAAGAACAGCCAAACAGAGAACAATAACTTTCATACTTATAAGTATGAACAATGAAATTATTGTGCCTGAAACAAAGCGAACAAAATATGAGGCCGTAAAATAAAGCATGATGCAACAATTGCTTATGGGCAAAATATTTAATCAGTTAGTGTATGAAGAAAAACCTTAAAGATTTGTATTGCCAACGCCCTCATGTCGTGATAGTTGGAGCTGGTGCTTCAAGAGCGGTCATGGGAAAATCTTGCCCGACGATGAATGAAGCCATTGAACAGGTCGGGTTAGATAGAATCCTTGAAGGATTTATGTTAGAAACGAAAAGCAAGAATCTTGAAGATATATATAGTGAGCTGTTTAGACGTGGTGATGAGTGTAAAAACGCACGGATAGCAATGGAAAAAAAACTTTATGAATATTTTTCAAATGTGCAGCTTCCATCTTTCTTGACCATCTACGACCTTTTGATTCTTTCGCTCACAGAAAAAGACTGCATTGTATCCTTCAACTGGGATAGTCTGCTTATCCAAGCATATAACAGAGTGGCAAAGATTACCTGGAACAGACCAGAGATTCTGTTCTTGCATGGAAATGTGGGGGCTGGTTTGTGCAAAGACTGTATGACCT
>ERZ1504996.716-NODE-716-length-8913-cov-3.101039_pt1 | contig 8913 bp, 7 predicted proteins | sample MGYA00572424_ERZ1504996 | MGnify/ENA primary metagenome ERZ1504996 (study PRJEB39906, sample SAMEA3182051) | gut metagenome | biome: human; feature: gut; material: Stool; isolation source: human stools | place: Canada | collected 2012-03-07 ...
GCTATATAGGATATAAGCTGAATTATGAAGCTGACACTGAAAAATATTGAAAATAAGATTCTTAAAGAGGTTGATTGTGGGTTGACTGCTGAATCTGGCGATTTTAAGACATTGGCAGAAAATGTAATTGCAATGTATCGTAAGACGGAAGAAGAACGATTGCAATTGGGGATGAATGGGCAAACCTATTATAAGGTACATTTTCAAAAAAAGGTATGTATCGACAAACTAGATCAAACAATGAAAATTTGAAAAATAATATGTTACTAGCCAATGAATTATTCAATACCATTTGGGATAAAGCTAAAGATTCAGTACGTCACAGAATACATTTTGATTTGCGGGATTCCGAAAACGATGATTCTCAAAGGATGCTAAATGTATTGGAAATTGATACAAAAATTCCTATACATCGACACAGAGATACGTCTGAAGTGGTGATTATCCTTAGAGGAAAAGTTCGTGAAGTTTATTTTGATAATCAAGGGAATGAAATAGCATCATATCTCCTTGAATATGGAAGCCCTATTCCCGGAATTTGTGTTCCTAAAGGGATGTGACATACTTGTGAATGCCTTGAGCCTGGTTCTGTGATCTTTGAATCTAAAAATGGAAGATATGACCCTCTTTCAACAGAAGAATTTCTATTCAAATAGAACTACTCGGGAAAGGCGGGAAGGATGCAGAAGAATCCAGCCGTGTCGGCTTTTATCAGAAAGACTACTTTTTTTCTTTGAAGGTGAGTCCTTTGAAAGAAGGAAAATATTATCCGGCTATAGCGGTGGGGGGTAATGACCCGTCCAGATCGATCAATTGAAGGTAAGGGGGGATATGAGCGTTATTTTATGAATTATTATGTGGCTATGACTAAACGTATTCATTTTGGCCAGCATGAATTAGGAATCCATTGGTAGGCTCTACCATGGATGAAATTGTTGTTAGTTTTATATTTTGGCGTAAATAATATGATTATTAATAACTAATATATGATTATTCGGTTTTTATATGTATCCTCTATCTTATCTCCAAGGTCTCCGGTCTTCTTTTCTCCTTAGGGGAAGTAAGAAGGCCGGTTTCTTTATCGTCTATCCTTTATCGCTTTGAATGTCCTCTTCCCTTTTAGATAAAATACCAGAATTAAACTGTCCCGCATAAGTTCCGGGATGGTGCTCAGTGTACTTTTCTCCAGATTCTCTTTACGCTTGGGCGCATATTCCGGCTTCAGCTGGTGATAGGCTTTCCGTGCCTCATAAACCGCTTTCGCATTTTGGATATGACCTTCCATCAGAAACTTAGCGGCGGCGATATAGTCCAGCCAAAAGCGAATGCGCATCACATGCTTTAAATCAGCTTCCCGGGAGTTCTTATAAAGCATCAGCAAACTATTCCGGAAATTGAGGAAGGTCTTGCGGGGACTTTCCGCGTTCAAGGTGGCTCCACCGACATGGTAAACGATGGATTGTGGGACGCATATCAACCGATATCCCCGGGAACGTAAACGCCAACACATATCGACCTCCTCTTGATGTGCGAAGAATCCGGCATCCAATCCCCCAACTTCCTTATACGTAGCCGTACGAACGAATAAGCAGGCTCCTGTCGCCCATAAGATATCGGCGGGGGGGTCGTATTGCCCCTCGTCCTTTTCCACGATATGCAAGATTCTCCCCCGACAAAATGGATAGCCGTATTTATCAATGTATCCTCCGGCCGCACCCGCATACTCGAAGTATTCTTTATTTCGTTGAGCCCGTATTTTGGGTTGGACACAAGCGATTGACGGATCAGAGTCGAGAATGGCAATCGGGGCATCTAACCAATTGGGAGTAACTTCTACGTCGCTGTTTAATAAAACGCAATATTCATGGTCGAGCCTTTTGAGCGCTTGATTATATCCTTCGGCAAATCCGTAGTTCCGGTCGAGGCAGATAATGCTGACCGTGGGGAATTTTGCTTTCAACATCTCGATCGAGTCATCGGTAGAACCGTTATCTGCTACGATAACCTCCGCCCATTCCGGAGAGTTGGATACGACGGAAGGAAGGAATTCCTCCATTAGCTTTCTTCCGTTCCAGTTTAAGATGACAATCGCTACTTTTTTCATCCTTGCTGCTCGTGTTTATGTTTCCAACGTTTATGGGTCCATAGCCAGTAGGCCGGATCACGCAAGATCATTTTCTCTAAAAGTCGTGCGTATCGCTCGGTGATGTAATTCTCCGGAGTCTCTTTTGGATTCTCCGTAATCAGCTTCATGTCTACGGTGTAATATCCTCTTTTTGCCTTTTGGGTATCGAGGAAGATTACAGGCAGGTTCAGTTTGCGTGCGATACGCTCCGGACCGGTTAATATGGCCGTATCTTGATGAAGGAACTCGGTCCAATAATGCAGGTTCGCCTTGCTGGGTGTCTGGTCCGCCAAGAAGATGACGACTGAGCGGGTCTTGTCTTGTTTTAACTTGATGATATCCCGTATCGTATCGTTTTTCTTGATGCCGAAAGAACCGAATTGCGTCCTGAGGTTGGCGAATAGCTTATCAAAAGCCTTGTTGTTTAACGGGCGGTATATCTGATAGATACGTGAGTCCTCGAAACGGGTGGTCGAGCCGGAGAACCATTCCCAATTGCCATAATGCCCCATCGTGAGGATGAAGCAAGTATGGCCTTTCGCCATAAGTTGGTCAACCAATTCCGGGTTCCTCAGATAGGCTCGCTGTTGTATCTCATCCAGAGAGATATGGGCTAGTTTAATCGTTTCTACGATATAATCGGCGAAATGATGATAGAACCGACGTTCTAATTGGCGTAATTCTGCCTTGGATTTATCCGGGAAAGAGGCGGTTATATTACGGCGCACTACTTTTACCCGGTATCCGGCTATCTTATAGATAAGGACATATAGGATGTCTGATAACACGTATAAAGCTCGCATGGGAAGTAAGGCGTGTACTTTTACCCAGCTATAAAGAAAGGCATATTGTATTTTATCCCACATCTTAGTTGACGGTTGATGATTGATTGTTGACTATTAATGCGGTGCGATCCTCATTCCAGCCGCCTAGTACGACTTTGCGGGTCTCATTGACCAAAGCGGCATCATAAGGGATTTCTACCTTTATATAGTTCTCGGTGAAACCGTGCATCTTGCCGTCTTTCTTGGTATGCTCGAATAAGACATTCGCTTCCTGTCCGATATGGGCCTCATAAAAGGCATGTAGTTTCCGATCCGAGATATCCAAGAGTTGTTGGCTGCGTGCATGCTTGGTCTTCGGATCTACCACGTGATCGATCTTCAACGCTTGGGTTCCGGGGCGTTCCGAATAGCTGAACACGTGAAGTTGGCTTATATCCAAACTGCCTATGAATTGGCGTGCCTCCTCGAAGTACTCGTCTGTCTCGCCACGGGTTCCAACAATTACGTCTACACCGATAAAAGCATGCGGCATTACTTCCTTGATCTTTTCGATCTTATGACGGAAAAGAGCGGTGTCGTAACGGCGGCGCATTAATTGCAAGACAGCATCGCTGCCGCTTTGTAAAGGGATATGGAAATGAGGAGCGAAACGTTTGCTGTGAGCCACGAAGTCTATTGCCTCGTCGGTAATCAGATTCGGCTCGATGGAAGAGATACGATAGCGTACGATTCCATCTACCTCATCCAAAGCCCGGATTAAGTCGATAAAGGTCTCGTCGGTACTTTTGCCGAAGTCCCCGATATTCACGCCTGTCAATACGATCTCCTTGCCTCCTTTACGTGCGACTTCCTGCGCCTGTTCCACCATGCTGGCGATCGTCCCGTTCCGGCTTCTTCCGCGGGCGAAGGGTATGGTGCAATAAGAGCAATAATAATCGCATCCGTCTTGTACTTTCAAGAAATGACGGGTACGGTCGTCCGCCGAGCAGGAAGGGGAGAAGGAACGTATATCCTTGCTTTGTGAGGCGATAACCGCTCCACCATTTTCTTTCTTCTCTAGGTTCTCCAGATATTGAAGGATCTCTAATTTCTGTTCGGCGCCAAGAACCAAGTCAACGCCTTCTATATGGGAGACTTCCTCCGGCTTCAACTGTGCGTAGCAACCGGTCACCACGATAAAGGCACCGGGGTGTTGTTTACCGATCCGGCGAATCGCTTGCCGGCATTTCTTGTCGGCTAGTTCCGTTACGGAGCAAGTATTCACCACGCATATATCCGCTTTTTCACCGGGGCGCACCTTGCGTACCCCTTGTTCGGCTAATAGCTTTCCAATGGTAGAGGTCTCCGCAAAATTTAGTTTGCAACCCAGCGTATAATAAGCGGCCTTTTTATTGTTAAATACGGTCTGATCTATCATTTTCGATTTAGTTAGAGTGCAAAGGTACTAATTAAGCCCGGATTAGTAAAGAGTTCGGATTGAGATGGACTTAAAAACTCATTACTATTGCATAAATAGTTTTCCGGAAGCTTATCTATTCTTTTTTGCTATTGGATATATTCTACAAACCACGGCGTGGTTTGTGCGATTCACGTCGTGGTCTGTATAAACCATGACGTGGTCTGTAAAAACCATGCCGTGAACTAAGGAATAGATACAGTCAAGCAACATTATTTATGAAGACTTGTTATCGAATAGTCCTTGCTGCGGCCATGTTTTGTTTATTGTGCCGATAGAGGAAATACGGCAACTAGGGTTCCACTAAGATTAATACCGGATTGTTATCATTCTCGGGTTGCTCCCAGTCGATTAGGTAACGGTTGTCGTTTGAGATGTATTTGGGAGTGAAATAGGCTTCTTCGGGAAGTTCAAATGAGTTTTCCGGGTATATGAATTGTACATAGGCTAATTGCTTCTCCGCTATATCATAATATAATGTATAGGTATCTTTATCAGAGAAGTTATGCATATAGAGCCGGTCTCCGATTTGCCCGGGTATGACAGGGATTGTCTTTGTCCTGAACAGGTCGTTTTTTATATCGTCTATCGTGATATTATAACGGAGTTCCTCGGGTGTTCGGTATTTACCTAGATCGAGGACGGCATAAGGAGTTAGCTTCATGTCGTTGGAAACTTTAAATATCGTATCGCAGAACAACTCCTTAAATGCGGCAATCTTATTTCCGTCGAAAGGACGGAACTCATAGGTAAATGTCATGACGAAAGGAGGTTCTGTATAAGATTTATAGTAAGGTATGCTATCCGATATGACTATATCTTGGCAAAAATAGAACCGAATGGGTGCGTTGCCAGAGAGGTTGGGTACGTGACCTAGGATAACGTTCGTCTTAGGGAGGGGATAAAATCCCCGGATGTTCTTATCCGGAATTTGAATGGTTTGGTGGAATTTCCCTTGCCAATCGTATATCTTTATCCGAGTGGGGCTATCTTTTATATAAATAAGATGATCATGAGGTTCTAGTCCGGATATACGACTAAACTCATCCGGACCTCCTCCTTGTTTGCCGATATCGTATAAATATTTTCCTGCCAAGTCGAAAACGGAAGCTCTGTTATCATGCTGTACCAATAGCTTATCGCCATGTTTAATAATGCGGGAGATGTATTTGATCAAGATTGAGTCATTCGTTTGCAGAGGGATGAATTGGATGGATTTCGCCCATTTCTTTAAGGCTACTTCTTGAGGCTGATGGTCAAAAACAGTTGCTAGGTCAATTGTTATACATTCCTCTGATTTCTCGCTTGTGCCGGTACAAGCGGTTAGTAATATCGCAAATATAATAAGCCATTTATTCATAAAAATATCTTTGTCCTAAAGTTGATAGGACAAAGATATTTAATTTGTTTCGAAATATTCGTAATATTATGAAGATTTTGTACTGCTATTTCCAATCCACTAAGGATGATTTAAAATAGTTCCAATCGGCCTTTTCCCATAAGGGGGCTTGCGCACCAAGTCTTACTTTATATTCGTCCCAATGTGTGTTCTCTACTTTGGACCAACCTTTTTCGGCGACACCTGCCAAACGAGGCATTAACAGGAATTGCAGATCTCTGAAATTGGTGATCGTCTCGCACCAGATAGCGGCTTCTATACCCGCTACATCTTTTTGAGGATTCTCTACAGTCGGGTTGAAGGTCATCGGGTCCCAGTCGTACATTTCTTGGATCGTTTGTTTCACGTAGGCGGCCATACCTAAACGTTCTTGCTCCGCGTTTTGGGTGGAGTCCGCACTTGGTTCCAGATATTTATGGTCCAGATAAACGTAACCGCTCGGCGAGAGAATCACTTTCGCTTTTTTGGATATACCAAGACCCGGATCTTTTGGTGCCTCTTTCATGAATTCGGCGAATAAGGCCATGATCTCTTTATATTCGGCAGGTATATTATCTTTTTTCTTAGAAGAGTCCTCGTTTTTTTGCTTCAGATAAATCCAGTGCTGGATGACATCGCCTTCCGAGATATCCGCACGGGCGGTTTCTTGCCAGCCGACCATTTTCTTTCCATTCTTCAATACGATTTCCCGTGTCTTATTTATAAAACGGACGAACTTATCATGGGGTAAGCCGATCGCCTCGTCGCCTCCGATATGAATGTAGTTTCCGGGTGCTAAAGCGGCTAGCTCCGCGATAACATCCTCCGTAAATTGCATCGCTTTCGGATCATCTACATCGAGGGCATTGAAGGCCTGCCCCGGGATGTTAACCTTGGTCTTGAATTTAACCGCGTTCTTGAAATCCGGATAGGCGGCGAATACGGCAGCTGTATGCCCCGGGATATCCACTTCCGGGATGATCGTGATGAAGCGTTCGTTCGCGTAATTCACGAGATCCTTGAATTCCTCTTGCGTATAATAGCCTCCTTTTCTCCCGTTGTTGGGAAGTTGACCTCCTATTTCCGCTAGCTCGGGATATTTCTTGATCTCGATACGCCAACCTTGGTTATCGGAAAGATGCATATGCAGTACGTTCATCTTATATAAGGCGACCATATCGATCACTTGTTTCACTTCCTCGGGATCGAAGAAGCAACGAGATACATCGAAAGAAAGCCCACGCCAAGCGAAACGAGGTGAGTCCTTCACTTCCAGTAGCGGTAGATAAATCTTCTCGCCTCCGGGTTGTAGATTACCACCCACGATTTGTTTCAAGGTAGTGATACCTCGATAGATACCTTCTAGGGTAGTGGCCTTGATGTAGATGTTTCTCTTTTGGATGGAGAGGGAGTAAGACTCATCTACGGGGACACTATCTTTCGGACTCAATCCATAAGCTTTTGGCAGGTCGGCGAACTCTTTCGGATCTGTCAACTCGAGGAAGATGATGCAATTCGATTCTTTGTCTGAGGCGGAAGCCAGCTTGATGCCGGATAGCTTTTCTATCTCGTTGGATAGCAACTCGCCCATACCCTTTAAGGATTCGTCCGCATAACCGATCTCGATGCCGGGATGGATCGTGAATGTACCTTCGCCTACTGTCATTTGGGCCGGAGCGGGGATAATGCTTACGCTTCTTTCTCCAACATCTGGGGATGAACAGGCGATAAATGTAATAAAACTACAGAGGGTCAATGCCCATGCGAGAGTGATTCTTTTCATTCTTATTTTAAATTTATAGGTTATATCATGGCAAAAGTAAGGATTTGTTTTTACTTTTACGCAAATTTCACAAAAGTGTGCTATGATCAAAGAGAATTTCATTAAGATTTACGAGGAGAGTTTCAAGGAAAACTGGGCCTTGCCGGCATTAACGGATTACGGGAAAAGTAAAACCTTTACTTTCGGTGATGTAGCAACGGAGATCGCACGTATTCATCTTTTATTCCATGAGTGCCAAGTCCGTCGTGGAGACAAGATCGCGTTGATCGGTAAAGACAGCTCCCGTTGGTGCATCGCTTATATGGCGGTTGTTACTTATGGGGCGATTATCGTGCCTATTCTTCAGGACTTTAATCCGAATGATGTACATCATATTATTAACCACTCGGAATCTGTCTTTTTGTTTGTTAGCGACCGGATTTGGGATTCTTTGGAGGAAGATAAGATCGAAGAGGTTCGCGGTGTATTCTCTCTTTCTGATTATCGTTGCTTGCATCAACGGGATGGGGAGAATATCCAGAAGTTGATGAAATCGCTGGATGAGAAGATGACCGAGAAATATCCGGATGGCTTCACCCAAGAGGATATCAAATACGCTGAGCTGGATAATGACAAGGTGGTAGAGATCAACTATACATCGGGTACGACCGGATTTAGCAAAGGGGTTATGTTGACGGGGAATAATTTAGCCGGAAACGTGACGTATGCCCGGACACTGGATCTATTGTTCCGGGGTGAACGTGAGTTATGTTTCCTGCCTCTGGCCCATGCCTATAGTTGCGCTTTCAATTTATTGGTACCCATGGCATTCGGTGTGCATGTCTATTTATTGGGTAAGGTGCCGTCTCCTAAGATCTTATTAAAGGCATTCGAGGAGGTGAAGCCGAACTTGATCTTGATGGTTCCCCTGATTTTGGAGAAGATCTATAAGAAGATGATCCTTCCTCAGTTGAATAAGCGAACCTTGAAGTTGGCTTTGAATATCCCACTGTTGGATTCACGTATCTATGCCCAGATCCGCAAACATTTGGTGGATGCCTTGGGAGGACGTTTCCGTGAAGTGATCGTGGGGGGCGCCGCCATGAATCAAGAAGTAACGGATTTCTTGTATAAGATCAAATTCCCGTTCACGATCGGTTATGGTATGACGGAATGTGGCCCGTTGATCAGTTATGACCATAATAATGAGTATGTGCCCGGTTCTTGCGGACAGATATTGAAAGGGATCATGAAAGTCCGTATCGATTCGGAAGACCCTTATAATAAGGTAGGCGAGATTCAAGTATCGGGCGAGAACGTAATGAAAGGCTATTATAAGAATGATGAGGCAACCCAAAATGTCTTCACGGAAGATGGCTGGCTAAGGACGGGTGATTTGGGTACGAT
>ERZ1504996.733-NODE-733-length-8721-cov-3.640434_pt1 | contig 8721 bp, 6 predicted proteins | sample MGYA00572424_ERZ1504996 | MGnify/ENA primary metagenome ERZ1504996 (study PRJEB39906, sample SAMEA3182051) | gut metagenome | biome: human; feature: gut; material: Stool; isolation source: human stools | place: Canada | collected 2012-03-07 ...
ATCTACGTGAGCCAACTGAGTACCTAATTCGGCCATCTTGTTTACCTCGTCTACATGCTTGCCTGCCAAGAAGTTCAAGCCATCTAAATCGGCTTCATCTGTAGGGACCAATACGCTATGATCTGTAGCTTCCACGGAGATAACCGTTTCGAAAATCGTACGCTCACCGTCTTGGATCCATTGCCCCATGGAATGCAAATCGGTTGTCAAATCTACGGATGCTGGGAAAATACCTTTACCGTCTTTACCTTCGCTCTCTCCGTAAAGTTGTTTCCACCATTCTGCGATATAGTGCAATTTCGGATGGAAGTTAGCCAAGATCTCAATCTTTTTACCGTTCTTATATAACTCATTACGAGTAGCGGCATAGATAGCAGCCATATTATCAGCGAAAGGAACGCTCGCGTCTGTAGCTTTTTCCATGGAAACAGCTCCAGCAACCAAGTCGCGGATGCTGATACCTGCCACGGCGATCGGGAGCAAACCTACCGGAGTCAAAACAGAGAAACGTCCACCTACGTTATCAGGGATGATGAAAGTCTTGTAACCTTCTTGATCTGCCAAAGTACGCAAAGCGCCTCTCTTAGCGTCCGTGATAGCTACGATACGATGTTTAGCCTCTTCCTTGCCAACAGCATCTTCCAATTGTTTCTTCAAGATACGGAAAGCCAAAGCCGGCTCTGTAGTCGTACCAGACTTGGAGATATTGATAATACCGAATTGCTTACCTTTCAAGACTTCGCTTAATTCATAAAGATAATCCTCTCCGATATTGTGTCCGGCGTATAACATAACCGGGTTTTTACGGCCGTTTTGCAACCAGTCGAAGCTGTTGTTTAACGCTTCTACTACCGCTTTGGTACCCAAATAGCTACCACCGATACCAATGGCTACGACCACCTCACATTTAGAACGAAGCACGTTCGCCGTATTCTCGATGTCGGCCAACTCTGCGTCCGTGATAGAAGAGGGGAGATGTAACCAACCCAAAAAGTCGTTACCTGCTCCGTTACCGTTATGTAATGTGGCAATACATTCCATTGCCTTGGCCTCTTGAGCGTAAACCTGTTCCTTGGAGACAGTGCCCAGAGCCTTGTCGATGTTTAAACTGATGTTTTTCATATGCTATTTTATTTAAACGTTTCCGTTAATTGACGAATGACCGTTGTCGGCGATTTCTTCTCGTACAATATATCATAAACAGCGTCCAGTATCGGCATGTTCACTTTATATTTCTCGTTGATCTCACGCATACACTTGGTTCCATAATATCCCTCGGCGATCATTTCCATCTCCAGCTGCGCTGTCTTCACGGAATATCCTTTACCGATCATGGTTCCGAAAGTACGGTTACGGCTGAACCGGGAATAAGCGGTAACCAGCAAATCGCCAAGGTAGACGGAGTCGGTGATATCCCGCTCCAGCCCGTGTACGGCGTCCACGAAATTACGCATCTCCTCAATAGCGTTCGAGATAAATACGGCTTGGAAGTTATCGCCATATTTCATTCCATGGCAAATACCGGCGGCGATAGCGTACACGTTCTTCAGTACGGCGGCGTATTCGATACCGGTCACATCCTTACAGAAGGAATTCTTTAAGTATTGATTCTTGAAAACGGGGGATATCGTACGGACCTTCTCGATGTCGGAACAAGCCAACGTAATGTACGAGAGCCGTTCCAGAGCGATCTCTTCCGCATGACAGGGACCACCGATAACTGCTATATTTTCTGTTGGAACCTTGTAATACTCCGCGAAGTAATCCGTAATCAACATATTCTCATCCGGTACGATACCCTTGATCGCCGAGATGATAAACTTATCTTTCAAAGAGGTCTTCACCTTCTTCAAATGTTGTTTCAAGAAAGGGGAAGGCGTAGCGAAGATCAAGGTATCCGAGTCCTTGATCGCTTGGTTGATATTGGAATAGAAGTTTATCTTGTTCGTGTCGAATTTCACGGCGGTGAGGTAACACGGATTGTGTCCCAACTGCTTGAACTCCTCGATACGATCGGGCCTACGCATGTACCAGTTGATACTATCTTGAGTTGAAAGTACGATCTTGGCTAAGGCGGTAGCCCAGCTACCACCTCCCATTATCGCGATTTTTCCGGGCAAATCCATCGTATCACGCTTTTATTCTCCTACATTGGCTATCCAAGCTTCTATTTCTTGGATCGTAGGATTTTGCAGTTCTAACTTATATTTTTTATTAAGCTCACAAAGCTCTTGTCTTAATTTGTTGGCGTTCGCTTCTTTCAGCGTGTCAACCGTCAGATAACCGGCTTTTTGCAAAGCGGGAACCCACTCCTCTGAAATGCCTAAGGCCACGTATTTGTCTGCGTTATCTTTTTTTACAGTTTTCTCCGGACGCATTTGCGGGAAAAGCAATACTTCTTGGATTGTTGTCTGTCCGGTCATCAACATAACCAGACGGTCGATACCGATACCGATACCCGACGTAGGAGGCATACCGAATTGAAGGGCGCGTAAGAAATCTTGATCGATGAACATCGCCTCGTCGTCCCCTTTCTCGCTCAAGCGTAATTGCTCCTTGAAACGTTCTTCTTGGTCGATCGGATCGTTCAGCTCGCTATAAGCGTTCGCCAATTCCTTTCCGTTTACCATCAACTCGAAGCGTTCGGTCAATCCCGGTTTGCTACGGTGCATCTTAGTCAGCGGACTCATCTCAACCGGATAGTCGATGATGAAGGTCGGCTGGATAAACGTACCCTCGCAGAACTCCCCGAAGATCTCGTCGATCAATTTACCTTTACCCATCGTATCGTCGATCTCCATCTTCAATTCCTTGCAGATCGCACGAATCTCGTCCTCTGTCTTACCTTCCAAGTCGTAACCCGTCTTTTCCTTGATCGCCTCCAAGATCGGCAAGCGGCGGAAAGGAGCCTTGAAGCTGATTGTCTTACCGTCGATCGTGCTCTCGCTCGTACCGTTCACGGCGATACAGATACGCTCCAACAGCTTCTCAGTGAAGCTCATCATCCAGTTATAGTCCTTGTATTGGACATAAAGTTCCATACAAGTGAACTCCGGGTTGTGCGTACGGTCCATACCCTCGTTACGGAAATTCTTACCGATCTCATATACACCCTCGAATCCACCGACGATCAATCGTTTCAAATACAACTCGGTAGCGATACGCAAATACAGATCGATATCCAAAGAGTTGTGATGCGTGATGAATGGACGTGCGCTGGCTCCTCCTGCGATAGATTGCAGGATCGGAGTCTCTACCTCCGTGTATCCGGCCTCATCCAAGGCGGTACGCATGGTCTTGATGATAGCCGCACGTTTCATGAAAATATCTTTTACACCCTCGTTTACTACCAAATCCACGTAACGCTGGCGATAACGAAGCTCCGGGTCATTAAAACCGTCGTAAGCGACACCGTCCTTATATTTAACGACCGGTAGCGGACGAAGTGATTTAGACAAAACTCTCAATTCTTGCGCATGAACGGAAATCTCTCCCATCTGAGTACGGAAAACGAATCCCTTGATCCCGACGAAATCACCGATATCCAGTAATTTCTTGAAAACGACATTGTAGGTGTCCTTATTCTCATCCGGGCAAATATCGTCACGGGAGATATAGACCTGTATTCTACCCTCGGAATCCTGTAATTCCATGAAGGAAGCCTTACCCATGATACGACGGCTCATGATACGGCCGGCGATACTTACCGGGCGTGGCTCAGCGTCGTCTTTGAATGTCTCTTTTATTTCTTTGGAAAATGCGTTCGTTACATACTCAGCTGCGGGATAAGGCTCTATCCCCATCTGACGCAACTGCTCCATGCTATTACGTCTTATTATTTCCTGTTCACTCAGTTCTAATAGATTCATTATGCTATTATTTTGTATAATACGGCGCAAAAGTACAAAATATTTCTGATTTATGCTGACTTATGTGGTAAAAGGTTGAGGTCACCGATCTTGTTTGTTCATGGATAAAGTCTCTTAGGATCCTTGGTGAAGTATCTTAGGTTTGTAGGCCAATGAACTTAAGACCCAATAATTTTATCTTTCATCACTAAATACAATTCTCTATCTTGAATCCAAGGAGAACTTTTCTCGAAGTTCCTCTTTGGAATAGTTTACTACTTCATTCATATCATGCATCGCTTTTTCGCTATGTATCCTTGAACGGAACATCCCATTTTGATCCCGGGGATGAGACAAATGGAATAAACAGCCCTCACTCCGATAAATCCGGTAGCCAAAACTCAACCAACGGTAATGTCTTTCTCCGTCCTCCAAGCCCCAGCCATAGAAATCCTCATTCTCCATACCCGCTTGCAGGTATTTTTCCGTTTGGGCGAAGACCGCTCCCCCGACTGCGCCTATCACTCCCTCTACTGTGTACAAAGAGTTCATCTTTGCTTGATGTTTTTTTAGGAAATCTAAGTCACGATGGAGCCAATAATGTTCCCTCAATATATCTGACGTATCTAAAAAATTACCATCATATGGATAAGCGACATCAGAAGTCCTAGTTCTAAGCTGTTTCACCGCATCCAATATTTGAAGGTGGTCCAGTATCACATCTGCGTCCCAAATACAAACAAGTGGAGTATCAACCTGCTTTGCGAGGATATTCAAGTATTTGGTCTTGTAGAATACAGGATCTTTATCCACGAGGAAAGTGTACTTCACCGTATCATCTTTTATTAACGAGGGGATAATCTCATTTTGGTATGATGAGGCCTCCAGAATTAAGATGCGTGTCCGGAAATAACGTACTATTGAGTCCACGGACATCAACAGGTTCTCCAAACGGATCATGGAATCGATCCGTACAGGAATAATAAATGTTGTATCTGTCAAGTCTATTCGCATAAATATCTTTGCTTAATGTTTAACAATGCCAACACCGTACCGGGGAAACCATTCAGCAATCCTCTGTGTATATTATAGTAGTATTCGTTCTCCATTAGGGCATCCCAAGCGTCAGACGAGATGATCCGATCGTAAATTAGGTGCGGATTGAAAGGGATGGTGTATTCGGGGAAGTCCCTTTTTAATCCCTCCAACAAGAAATATAGAGAAGCGTATCCATTACTGATATAGATATCCCTGCCTTTGATCTCTCTATTATATATTATGTCTAGGTTGATTGATTTTCTTAGTTCATCCACATATCTTTGCCAATCCGGCGAACAAACCCGTAAAGGTAACATGCCCCATAACAGATATAGTCGGTTCAAATGCAGATGAGGCAAATGGGAGAACATATACAGAGATAGTTGTTCCAGAACCTTTTGTATCCGATCCTTGTAAAAATCATATTGTATAAGACAGGACAGGGTTTTCATTAATATCGGTACGTGATATTGGTAAATGGAAAACGTATAGGATTCCTCGAAAAAGGAGGCGTCTATCAAATCGGCCAATTGATTAACTAACTTGATTGCTAAGCCCTCGAAAGGGAAACGCTCATTATCGTTTGTCTGGATTTCCAGCCTTTTATAAATGTAATATAAGAAATGGATGAGTTGAGACAGGGAATACCTAGATTCCATATTTCCGAAAACCAGCTTCTTGAATAGCAAATCATCGATACCACTTAGCAAATCATTAATATCACCGTCTACAAATTGCTTTTTTACAATATAATCCAATCCTAACGCAACTCCGCATAAACCTTCCTCCACGGTGAGTTCTGCGTTTTTAGAGAGATCGTTTTCCAAGAGATCGTCCAGCAATCGCTCAGCCTTCTCTTTATAAATAGCTTCTTGCGTATAATCATACAAATGGTATAAATAGATGAGTAATCCCATTTTGCCATGAGCCAACCCGAAAGGGTAACTTGTATGTAATGAGCCTATCAAATGCTTATTTAGCGAATCTATTTGTGATGCTAATTTATTCATAGTACTTAATTTATTAAATACGACATATCCTTTAACTCATATTCTTCCGGCAATAAATAACCATTTGTCAAAACTGTTGGATTTAATCTGTATCTTTTATAGCAATCCTCTTTTTTATGACGCCCTTTTGCATACCAGTCAGATAGGAATCGTAAATAATCCGATTCATTATTTAGTAGATACATGGAGGTCAGTAGCATGGCGCTAGGTTCTAATTCCTTGCTAAAAGAGGTCAAGATGATTTGTATGCAAATCTCTTCTTTATATTCTTTGAGTAACTTTTCTATTTGGAGATGTAATTTTGCGCAAGGAGCACAGTGTGGATTAGAGATAATGGTAATCCACTCTTTGGCATCCCTATTGCCCAATAATATTCCTGTATTTTTGTCAATGTCATATTGAGGCTGTTCGTTTAATAAGCTCTTAAATACAGAGGCATTCAGTTTTATGCTGCTAAGTTTATTGTTGCTTCGTTGGATTTGCTTTTCTTTTACGTATAATGTAACAGTAAAATGGAGCGATAGAATGACGAGCCCATACACGCATCCAATGGTAGTGAAATCAAATAAATCCCATTGATTGAAATCCATGCCTATCGCGAATAGAGAGATAAGAAAGGTGATCCATACGGTAGCTTGTACAGATAAACATAAAGCGCACCATTGTTTTACCCTAAATTTTTGGTACCATACGCTCCACGCTGTATAAGGTAATGCGATTATATTCAGAGTCTCTGCATATATAACATATTGGGGCAACAAGGCGATAAACAATATTGCGGAAAGAAAATATCCTAAGCCGAAGACACTCCAACTGATCCCCAAGAAATGAGATGCTTGGGAATCCAATGTCCCGTTGCAATCACTGGATTTCAAAAACAAGGAACAAATTTTGTTGACATATTTATCCGAGCCTAAGATCTCTCGAGAAAGCAGGATACCGCAGAAAGATGCTCCGATCACATTAACACCCCATAACCCCCAGATTCCTATCTCCATTCCTCTGTTGGTGATAAGGGCACACCCTATTAATGATAGAAGTAATGAAACGAAACATGCGATTACTATCCGCTGTCGTAAGTATTCCTTTCTATGCTCTTTATAATCCGGTTCAATAGATTCATCGGTGGATTCGAAAAGAAGGACGATTCCTGACCATCGTTCCAAGAATACCGGGATAGATAATGTGATGTTTTTACCTCGCCATGAATAGATGATTGCCTCGGTAGAAACATGTCGTACCAATACAAACTCATGATCTACGTAAGCCACAAAGGGTACATCCAATGAGGATAAGCATTCTTGTGTTTTTTGAATTTCGGCTGCTACATTCTCTATCTTATAATAACGTAGCATCTCGGATAATCCAAACAGGCTGTTTTTGTGTGGATGCTTCTCGTAGAATCTTAGGGTAAAATCCTTCGTGTATTTTATCGATAAGATTTCTAAAATTTGGATGAACAGATTGTCATGTTCCATAGCTTAGAGTTTTTAGTGATTATCTCAGCTTCCCGATAAACAGCACTGGATTACTCTCCTCGTTCAGTCCGGGGAAGCGTCGTGCGAACTCTTCCTTCTTCAAAACGTCTTCCGGATACATTAGCATGGCGCACCAGCCCTCATCTAACGAGAAGAACTGTTTGGGCAACCACCGGAAGTTGTCATCGAACTTGATGTTCTCTAAAACTCTTGCGTTTCCATCTTTTTTGTCGATTAAGGCAACCCCTTCAAGATCATCCCTTTTTCCCTTGAAGGAGAGTAATATTGTTTCCTTTGATTCCACGTAATCTGGGATATGACCGATGTATCCTTTTTCAGCTTCCTCCATTACGATTTGCACATAGTCCTTTCCGTCTTGTGCCCAAAATCCCGCTGGAGGAATTTTATTGTCGATATTTATTCGATATCGAACTTTAGTACTATCCATCGTACACTCAAGTATCTCATTGCCTTGATAGCCATGAGAGATTATAAGTCCTTCAAAACGTTCGAATGAGTTTGTGAATGAGCTGATATATTTATTTTGTTTCTCTATGGAGTCATAGGTGCTGATATAGGTTCCGTTCTTATGATTGATTATTCTGTAACGCAATTGCCTCTCGGTAGGCGTACATTTTATAATGTATGAGCTGTCATTGAATAGGATGATAGCCTCTATAAGTCCAATATTCTCATGATCACTCCATTTGCGAATAAATTTGAACGAATTGGAATAAGTAGTGACATCTCCTGATGAGGAAATTAAGATATCCCCATTAGGCCATATCGTGAAATTCCCTAAGAAGAAGTATGATTGTGGATCCTCCCCTTTTTTAGATAAGACACGTTTGATTTTTCCTGATTTATCATATGCTATTAAAATGTCATCAGAGCCGATGTATATGTCCTCTTGGAAGAGGGCGATGTTTCTGATTTTGTAAAGTACGTCTATCAATGCATCGTCTCTTGTTTCCAAGGGGACATACCGATATTCCTCAAACATCTCATCCACGTCTTTTTCTACCCGATGTGAGAGTGGAATAAAATACTCGATTGTTTCGTCCTTGCTATTATCCTTGGCTTGATCCGGATTACAACAGATAAGCAAAAGAGCGACTAAAAATAGAAGATAGATCATGATCGTTTTTGTTTTAAGAAAAAAAGCGGGTTTTAGCAGATGGCGCCTGCTAAAACCTGTTCTTTCTTTTGTTACTAACCTCCTATGGTATTGCAGTTTTGTACTCCTCCAAGACCATTGCATTTAGAATCACACTCAGAGCAGCTGGAGGCTTCAAAGGAACCGGAACTGTGCCAGCAATGACAATACGCACTTCCTCCCCCTAAGAT